>JAANMX010000162.1_pt1 | contig 84751 bp, 57 predicted proteins | sample 7279681 | NCBI WGS metagenome assembly JAANMX01 (sample SAMN14094542, study PRJNA606508) | bioreactor metagenome | isolation source: A lab-scale SPAN reactor treating ammonium-rich wastewater day 351 | place: Ireland: Galway | collected 2018-01-01
GGTGGAGGTGCTGTTCGCGGACCGGGAGCCGAGCGGCAAGGTGATCACGGACTGGACCCACTACCGCCGGCAGCGGACCCGGCTGGCGCTCCGCGGCCGCGTGATCAAGACGGACGCGGAGACGGACCTGGCGCTGATCCGCCTGGAAACCCTGCCTGCCGCGGCGAGGGCAATCCCGCTGGCGGCGGACGCCGCCAGTCCTGGCGAGCGCGTTCACGTCATCGGCCACTCAGATATCGGGGATGGGGCGGTGTTCAGCTACTGTACGGGGTGTGTGCGGGCGTCGGGCCGGCTGAAGAACGGCGTCCGGCGACTCATCCACGCGACGCCGACCAACCCGGGTGACAGTGGCGGACCGCTCGTCAACGACAAGGGCGAGCTGGTCGGGCTGGTTTCCGGCGGCACGACCGGGATGTCGATGGAGCAGGTGGCGTGGATGGCCCGGCGGGTCTTCCGCCAACTGCAGCAGGCCGGCGCGCCGCGGGCCGACCCCATGCCGCCGCCACGCGAGCCGCAGGTGCGCGACCTCGCCGCCGACGTGCGCGACCTCAAGGCGCTGCTCGACTCGGTCCCGAGCGAACTCGGGGCCAGCGCTGCGCCGGCCCCTTGACCCTGTCTTCTGATTCTGGTTCACTGCCGCGAGCGCTGCGGGATTACGAACCCTGCTGCACCGTGATCGACTCCGCCACGGGCCGGCCGTTCTCCTGGCGGTACGACACCACGACGCGGTCACCCGCCATCAGCTGGTTCAGCGGAACGCTCACCTCGTTGCGTCGGATGCGGGTCGTACCCGTCACCGCGACGTCATGCAGCCGGCCATCGGCCGTGCGGACGGTCAACCGGGACTCGTTCGCGTGGATCGCGGTCACGTCGCCGGTGAGCGAGGACGGCGCGTGCCGGATCGCCTCGGACGCCTCCTCGGCGCCTTCCTTCACCTTGCGGCCGAGGTTGCCAGCCTCCTTACGCACCGTCTGAGTGTCGTTGCGGATCTTGCCGCGATTGATGTCCACCCGCACGCCGATCAGGTTGCCTTCGCGGTCGCGTTCGGTCCCGAAGTGGAGCCAACCCAGGTAGAACCCAAGACCGGCCACGATCAGGACCACGACGAGCAGGGTAAAGATGAGCTTACGCATGTGCGCTTCTCCTCGGTGGTTGGGAACGATCTGCCCGCCCGGCTCCAGTATGGTGGAGCAAGTCGTTTGCAGTCTGGCCTGTGGTAGAGCAAGCCCCATACCGTATCGCGGAGCAGCAGCCAAACATGCCGCAACATTCGGAACAGTAATATCTTGCGATTAGAAAAAGTTGGGGTTGTACCCGGAGAGGTGAGCAGGAGTGTGCTCACTTGCTTGTACGTCACTGCTCAGCTAGGATGAGGGGACTGGAACGACCGGCGCTGCTGCGGCTTCCCAATGGCCGAGTTTCCTGCCCTGGAGCACCGCCCTCATGAATCCCACGGTTGGCAGTGACAGACCTCCGCCGGCCAGCCGCCCGACTGTCGTGGACACCACGATCCAGCCCCGCCGCATCCTGATTGCGGAGGACAACGAGCCGGCCCGCCAGCACATGCGTCAGATCCTGGAGGCCGAGGGCGGGCTGACCGTCGATACCGCCGGAGACGGCAAGGAAGCTCTCGCGGCCCTCACCGGCGAGGGCTGCAACTACAGCATTTTCCTGACCGACCTCAAGATGCCTGGCCTGGATGGCATGGCACTGATCGAGGAGGTCCGCAAGCACGCCCTGCCGGTGACGGTGATCGTCATGACCGGCCACGGCAGTATCGAGGACGCCGTCCAGGCCACGCGCCTCGGCGCCTACGACTTCCTCACCAAGCCGATCGACGCCGACCACCTGCGCCTGGTCGTGCGTCGCGCCCTGCGCGAGCGATCGCTGCAGGACGAGGTGCTGCAGCTGCGGGCGCAAATGCGGGATCGATACGCCTTCCACAACATGATCAGCAAGAGCCCGCGCATGGAGGCCATCTTCGAGCTGATTGCCAACGTCGCCCACACCACGACGACTATCCTCATCGAGGGAGCGACGGGGACGGGCAAGGAGATGGTGGCGCAGGCGATCCACGAGGCGTCCGCTCCCGTGCGGCCGGGGCCGTTCGTCGCGATCAACTGCGCCGCCCTGCCGGAGACGCTGCTGGAGAGCGAGTTGTTCGGCCACGAGAAGGGCGCCTTCACCGGCGCCGTCACCCAGCGCCAGGGGCGGTTCGAGCTGGCCAACGGCGGCACCCTGTTCCTGGACGAGATCGGCGAGATCCCGCCAGCCATCCAGGCGAAGCTGCTGCGCGTTCTGCAGGAACGGCAGTTCGAGCGGGTCGGCGGGTCCAGGAGCATCGAGGTGGACCTGCGGCTGATCGCAGCGACCAACCGGCCGCTGGCCCGGATGGTCAAGCAGGGGAAGTTCCGCGAGGATCTCTACTACCGGGTCAACGTGGTGCGCATGGAGCTGCCGCCGCTGAAGCAGCGGCCGGAAGACATCCCGCTGCTGGCGTCCCACTTCGCGGGCAAGTACGCCCTGCCGGGCGAGCCGGCGAAGACCTTCTCGCCGCAGGCGATGGAGGTGCTGCTCAATTATTCCTGGCCGGGCAACATCCGGGAACTGGCCAACGTGGTCGAGCGGGCGTGCGTGATCGCGCGCGGCGACCACATCGAGGCGGCGCACCTGCCGCCGGAGCTGACCCATCCGCCGCGGCCGAAGGCGCCGTACAGGATCGACCTGAGCAAGCCGCTCCCCGAGGTCGTGCGCGAGATGACGGCTGCCCTGGAGAAGCAGTACATCGAGAAGGCGCTGGAGAAGACCGGCGGCAATGTGAGCCGTTGCGCCGAGGTTTGCGGCCTGTCGCGCCGGAGCCTCACCACGAAGATCGGGGAGTACAGGATCGACAAGAAGGCGCTGGCCGCCAGAGAGGACGGCGCGGGCTAAGCGCTACCGGACCAAACGCTTCCGGCTCGTCAGCGTCATGGGGAATCCCGGAGCCGGTGGGGCGGTCCATTTCTGGGAATTGTGTTGACTTTTGCACACAATCCTTCACAATGCAACCACACCACCGAGCTAAATGTTTGCGGGCACCGTCAACAACCTCACCTGGTCAGGTGTCGGTTAGGTGGTTCGAGAACCCATCTGTTTAGCGCGTCGGAACACACGCATTCAGCTGTGTTGCCAGCCGCCCGCGCCCGGTGTTCACCAGTCAGCCACAGGTAGAGGCGCCGATGCTTCTGCCCCGCTCAGAACCTTTGGCTGAGTATCGTGATCGTCCCGGTATCACCCAGCCGCCGGGTGACCGTTACGCACCCTGTCCCCGACGGCAACCGCCGCGCCGGCACCACCAGACTCTGCGGCAAGATCTGAAGTCCGAGGAAGATCGGCCCCACGAAACCGACCTCGTGGAGCGCCGCGCCGGTAGTCCAACCCTTGCGCGAATAAGCATTCGTAATTGTTTGTTCCTTTTGGGGAGGGCGAGCTATGAGCCGTTACCTGCGTCGGAAGGCGTTCACGCTGATCGAGTTGCTGGTGGTGATCGCCATCATCGGCATCCTGATCGGCCTCCTCTTACCCGCCGTCCAGAAGGTGCGTGAGGCGGCCAACCGCGCCCAGTGTCAGAACAACCTCAAGCAACTCGGCCTGGCCTTGCACGCCTACCACGACAGCCGGAAAATGCTACCGCCCGGCGCACCATCGGACATCCCCCCCTGGGCTCCTCTCAGACCGAACGGATCGGTTGGCGGCGGCTGGGGCTCCGGCTGGATGGTTCACATCCTGCCCTACCTCGAGCAGGGCGCCATCAAGTCGAAATGGACATACGTCTACGGCACTGGAACTTACGGCTATTCCTCGAAATACAACACCATTAACCGGACCCTCATTAACATGGTCACCATTCCCCCGTATCGTTGTCCTTCCTCCGATTTTCCCGATCTATTCTCGCGCAGTAACTTCGGCGGCGGAAGAGCGATGATGGCGGATTACATGGGGATTGCCGGGGCCGTCAATGGCCTCGGGATCACCGAAAGCCGCACCTGGCCCAGGCCCGCGAACCTTCCCCCGACGTCGATCGCGAGCACTTTTGCCGGCATTGTCAGTGCCGGTGGCGTTCTGTTTTCCAACGGCCAGGTCCGACTTCAGGCGATCTCCGATGGCACCAGCAACCAGATGATGGTCGCCGAATGCAGCGGATGGATCACCTTCACCGACGGCAGAAAGTTTGATCTTCGCCCCGGCGGCGACCTGGGTTTCACGGCGGGAACCTACACAACCTCGCAGCCGCCGAATGGCACGAACAACGTCGCGGCGGATTTCCAAACATACAACTGCACGACGGTCCGTTATCGCATCAATCAGGTCACCGGCTTCAACAGTGCGAACGTGACCCCGACCGGCACCGGCGGCGGGGTTGGCGACCCCAGGGAAGGTGTGATGTTGACCGTTGGCTCCGGCAACGGCTCTAACTTCCCGATCTCGTCCCAGCACACCGGCGGTGCGAACGTCGTCTTCGGCGACGGCAGCGTCCGCTTCCTCACCGACGATATGTCCTTGCAAAACCTCGGCCGCCTGGCAACCCGCGATGACGGCGGGGTGCTGGACAATACCGGAGGCCTTTAGGACTGGCGGGCCGAACCGCAGGGCCAGCGGTTCACCTGCCTCCGGCGGCAAGTGGACCGCTGGCCCCACGACCCTGTCCGGTAGCTGGAAACGATCGTCAGGAGCCCCTCTCATGAAAACGCACGCGCGCTTCTGCCGCTTCCTCGCGGCCTTCAGCATCTGCTCCGCCGCCCTCGCTTGCTCCGGCCGGAAAGAGGAGCCGACCTACGACGTATCCGGGACGGTGACGATCGACGGCGCTCCGCTGGCCACAGGCTTCATCAACTTTGAATCGCAAACGCCGGACGGCCAGCCGCCCGGGAGCGCACAAATCGTCAAGGGCAAGTACGCCACGAGATCCCGGGCCGGGAAGAAAAAGGTGACGATCACCTCGGACAGGCCGACGGGCGAAAAAGATTCTGGCGGCTTCGACATCACCGTGAACTGGCTCCCCGCGAGGTACAACGCGAAGTCGGAACTGAAAGCCGAGGTGGCCGCCGAGGGGCCGAACAAGTTCGACTTTGCGCTGAAGAGGTGAACTCCCCCCAGCACGCCGGCCGCGCCGCGCCTTTGTCCCTGCGCCCCTTTCTTCCGGGAGGGGTTTTTTCGTGCGCCCACCGCGCGGGCCGAATACAATAGCCCGACCTTCGTGCGGATCGGCTAACGTGGTTCGTCTCCCTTTTCAGGATCATCTCCATGAAGCGTACCCTCCTCTGCGCGGTCGCTTTCGGTCTGCTTGTGCCGCTCGCGCGGGCCGCGCCATCACCGTTCGACGCGCCGTTCCCCGTCCCGGCGATGACGCCGCCGCGCAAGGACGTCAAGCCATTTGCATATGTCGATGTCGGCAAGAAGATCCCCAACTACAAGGGCAAGAAGTTCGGCAAGGGCGAGCACCTGAGCCTGATGCAGCAGCCGGTGCCGGCCGCCGAGTCGCAGAAGCACCTCGTCGTGCCAAAGGGTTTCCGCGCCGAACTGTTCGCCGCCGACCCGCAGATCCGCCGGCCGATCTGCATGAACTGGGACGAGCGCGGGCGGCTGTGGATCGCCGAGTCGATCGACTATCCGAACGAACTCGGCAAGCGCCGCGACCGCCTCGTCATCTGCGCCGACACCGACGGCGACGGCAAGGCGGATAAATTCACCGTCTTCGCCGACGGACTCAGTATCCCGACCAGCTTCACCTTCTGCCGCGGCGGGGTGGTCGTGTTCGACGGCCGCCAGACTGTCTTCCTCAAGGACACGGACGGCGACGACCGGGCGGATGTGCGCGAGGTGCTCTTTGGCACCTGGGCGCAGGGCGACACGCACGGCGGGCCGAGCAACATGCAGTACGGTCTGGACAACTGGATCTGGGCGATGCAGGGGTACAACGACTCGCATTTGACGGTCGGCGGCGAGGCGCACCGCTTCCGCCAGGGGTTCCTGCGCTTCAAGCCCCCTGCTCCCTCCCTCAAGGGAGATGAAAAGGGCGAGGGACTGGCAGTGTCGAAGCTGGAGTTCCTCCGTTCGACGAACAACAACACCTGGGGCCTGGGTCTGAGCGAGGAGGGGCTCGTCTTCGGCTCGACGGCGAACGGCAATCCGAGCGTGTACCTGCCGATCCCGAACCGCTACTACGAGGCGGTGCGCGGTTGGACGCCGTCGCTGGTGCTCAACAGCATGGCCGACAGCTACCGCTTCCGGCCGGTCACCGACAAGGTCCGCCAGGTGGACTGGCACGGCGGGTACACGGCAGCCGCCGGCCACGCGCTCTACACCGCGCGGACCTACCCGAAGGAATACTGGAATCGCACCGCCTTCGTCGCCGAGCCGACCGGGCACCTCGTCGGTGTGTTCGTGCTGAAACGGGACGGCAGCGACTTCCACTCCGCCAATCCGTTCAACCTGGTTGCCAGCGATGACGAGTGGACAGCGCCGACGATGGCGGAGGTCGGGCCGGACGGCAACGTGTGGGTGATCGACTGGTACAACTACATCGTCCAGCACAACCCGACGCCGCTCGGCTTCAAGACCGGCAGGGGGGCGGCATATGAGACGGAGCTGCGCGACAAGAAGCACGGCCGCATCTATCGCATCGTTTACGGGAATGGGGCCGCGAAGAAGCCGTTCACATTGGCGGGCGCGACGCCCGATCAACTCGTCGCCACGCTGCGGAACGACAACCTTTTCTGGCGGCGGCACGCGCAGCGGCTCCTGGTCGAGCGCGGCAAACAGGACGTGGTGCCCGCCCTGGTCAAGCTGGCGAGCGATCCCGGCGTGGACGCGATCGGCCTGAACGTCGGCGCGATTCACGCGCTGTGGACGCTGCACGGGCTGAAGGCGCTGGACGGGGCGAACCGGGAGGCACTCGCCGCCGCCGTGGCCGCGCTCAGGCACCCGTCGGCCGGCGTGCGGCGCAACGCGGTGCAGGTGCTGCCGCTCACCGAAGCGTCGGTGACGGCGATCCTCGACGCGGGGCTGCTCGACGACCCGGATCCGCAGGTGCGGCTCGCGGCCCTGCTGGCGCTGGCCGACCGGCCGCCGGCCGCCCGCGCCGGGCGGGCGATCGTCGCCGCGCTGAACGAAACGAGCAACACGGGCGACCGCTGGCTCCCGGACGCCGCCACCTGTGCCGCGGCCCGCAACAGCGAGCACTTCCTGAAAGCGCTCGGGGCGAAGAAGGCGCCGCCCGCGAAGCTGCTCGGGGTGGCCGCCATCGTTGCCGAGCACTACGCGCGCAGCGGGCCGATCGATTCGGTCGGAGCGGTCCTCGCCGGCCTCACCGAGACGGAGCCGGCCGTCGCGGAAACGGTGATTCGCGCCCTGGCGCGGACCTGGCCGAAGAAACAGCGTCCACAACTGGACGCCGCCGCCGAAAAAGCGCTGCTGCGGCTCGCCGCGCGCCTCCCCGTCGCCGCGCGGGCGCTGCTCGCCCAGCTGGCCGGCTCGTGGGGCAGCCGGGCGTTCGCGAAGGAGGCAGCCGAGCTGCCGCGCATCCTCCTCGCCCGCGTGAGGGACGGGGCGGTCAAGGCGGAGGAGCGTGTCGCCGCGGCTCGCGCGCTGGTCGAGCACGAGCCGAAGGACGGGAAGGTTGTCGCCGCCCTCCTCGGTGAGATTACCCCGCGCACCGCGCCGGACCTGGCGGCCGGTCTGCTGCGGGCCTTGCAGGGCAGCGAGGCTTCCGACGTCGGCCAACTCCTCGTCACACGCCTGCCCACCCTGACCCCCGCTGCTCGCGCCGCGGGCGTCAGTGTGCTGCTGTCGCGGCCGGAGTGGACGCGGGCTCTGCTCGACCGCGTGGACCAGGGGAAGGTACTCCTGTCCGAGTTGTCGCTCGACCAGAAGCAGGCGCTCGCCGACCACCCGAGCAAGGAGCTGCGGGCACGCGCCCGGAAGCTGCTCGAACGCGGCGGAGCGCTGCCGAACGCCGACCGCCAGAAGGTGCTGGAGGAGTTCCTGCCGCTCGCGAAGGCCAAGGGCGACCCGGCCGCCGGGAAGGTGGTGTTCAAGAACGTTTGCGCCAAGTGCCACGTCCACAACGGGGAGGGCGAGCGCATCGGCCCGGACCTGACCGGCGTGGCCGTTCACACGAAGGACCACCTGCTGACCGACATCCTCGACCCGAGCCGCAGCGTCGAGGGCAACTTCCGCACCTACACGGTGACGACGGCGAACGGCCTGGTGCTGGTTGGTATGCTCGCGTCCGAGTCGAGGACGGCGGTCGAGCTGTTCGACGCGGAGGGGAAGAAGCAGGTCGTCCTGCGCGAGGAAATCGACGGCCTGGTCGCTTCGCCGAAGTCGCTGATGCCCGACGGGTTCGAGAAGGTGCTGAATCGGAAGGAGCTGACGGACCTGCTGGAGTTCCTGGCCCAGCGCGGCAAGTACCTGCCGCTGCCGCTGGAGCGCGTGGCGACGACGGTCAGCACGCGCGGCATGTTCTACAGCGAGGAGTCGAAGCTTGAGCGGCTCGTGCTGCCCGACTGGAAGCCGCGCGTCGTCGAGGGGGTGCCGTTCCACCTCGTCGATCCGCGCGGGGACCGGGTGCCGAACGTGATCCTGCTGTACGGCCCGCTGGGTAAGATCCCGCCGAAGATGCCGAAGACGGTGAGCCTGCCGTGCAACACGGCCGCGAAGACGATCCACCTGCTGAGCGGCGTCAGCGGGTGGGGCTATCCGTACTCGCAGGAGAAGACAGTGTCGCTGATCGTGCGCCTGCACTACGCGGACGGCGCGACGGAGGACCACGCGCTGCGAAACGCCGAACACTTCGCCGACTACATCCGGCGCGTGGAGGTGCCGGGGTCGAAGTTCGCGTTCAGCCTGAGCGGGCGGCAGATGCGCTACCTGGCGGTCCGACCGAAGCGGACCGACCGGATCGACCGCATCGAGTTCGTCAAGGGCTCCGACACCACCGCCCCCGTCATCATGGCGGTGACGGTCGAGCCGCGCGAGTGAGGGGCAACGGGTCTGGCTGCTTGCGGCTTCGCATCCGATCTCATTGCCCCGACGCGAAGCCGTAAGCGGCGACGACCGGCCGCCCGCGCTCTACAATGGTCGGACGTGCCAACCACGACCTCAGTAACGGAGAATCGTCATGGGCTATAATCGCTCGGGAACCATCCGCAAAAATCGGCTGAAGCGGCGCCGGCGAGAACTGGAGCGGCTGGCGAAGAAGCATGCCGCCCAGGGGCAGACCGCGGGCCAGTCGCAGCAAGGCGCTCCGGCCACAACGAAGTAACGACGCGCCCATCCGTCTGACCGGCCCGCGGGGCGAGTGCCTGAACGGCGCCTCCCGCGGGCCGGTCCTTTTCCGGTCGCAAACCGTGAACGACGCCGACCTGCAGGGACTGCTGACCAGCATTGCCGCTGGCGACCTGGACGCGGTCCCGATCCTCTGCGACCTGCTGGAGGATCGCGGCGACCCGCGTGCCGAGCGGTTGCGGGCCATCGCCACCATCCTCTACGAGGACTGGCGGTTCGCCCCGTTCGCCTTCCGCCATTTCAACGTCACGCGCCAGCGCGTCCTGCCGCTGTTCCCGGAATACCTGGAATTACCCCCTTGACCCTCCTTTGAAAGCCCACGAGCGGCGCCCCGTGGGCCAGGTGCCAGGGACTGCACCCACGGGACGCCGTCCGTGGGCTTTCGGCTCTCTACCTGCCTCCTCTCTTCCCTGGCACTCCACGCCGCCCCCCGCTATGCTGCATGGATAAGCCCGGTCGTTCTGCTGGCCGAAAGGAAGATCCGTGGATGAACGCGCCTCAACCCCGAGCCCGCCGCTGCAGGGCATCCTCGGCTACCTGAACTTCTCCGCGGGCAAGCCCGATCCGCGGTTCCAGAAGCAGGTGGACGAGGCGTTCGCCGTCCTCGACCGACCGGGTACGGCGCAGCCCTGGCTGGCGCTGCGCGACGCCCTGCAGGCGGAGTTGGCCGCTCTGAAAGGCGCCGGCGCCGGTGCGTTCCACGAGTCGGCCCAGGCCGAGGTGGTCCTCGCCCTCACCTTCGATCGGCTGCTGTCCGCCTATCGGGCGCACCACGCTGACCTGCTGTTCCATCAGCCCGACCGCGGCCTGTTTCAGCCCGGGTTCCTCGTCCGTGCCTTCGAGGCCGTCCTCGCCCAGGGCGGACCGTGGGACGAGGGGGACCGCATCGTCGGCGGCGCGCTCATGCGCCTGAACGACTACGTCGGCTACCGCCCGCTCGCCATCCTGGAGACGCGGCCGCGCGGCGAGCCCTACGACCACGAGAAGGTTCGGCCGATTCCGCTCTACCTGCGCGGCGCGGGGGTGCTGCACGGCCGATACCACGATCTGGTTGCCCGCGCTCTGTCCGTGCTCGCCGCCACCGATCCGGCGCTGCGGGCCGAGGCGTATTTCGACCCGGACCTGCTCGACGAGCTGGCTCTCGACCCGCGCGCCTACGACCACGGCCATCCGGCCGACCGCCGGCCGAACTATCGGTTCGGCGAGTGGGATCCACACCACCTCGACAACAACGGCCGCTACCGCCGATTCGTCGCGCGGCAGCTCCTGCTCGACGCCCTGCTCTACCGCGTCCACGAGGAGCGCGGGCCGCTCGACCCCGGCGAGGTGCTGCAGGAGGCGGCAATCGTGCTCGCGGGCACGGTCCTCATGGCGTGCGGCGTGACCGGGGCCGGGCCGGAGACGCACGATTCGTCGGTCACCCTCGCCACTTTGGTGCCGCGCATCGCCCGCAACCGCGAGACGTTCTACGCCGCCCAGATGCGCAAGCTCGGCGGCAAGCACCGGGTCCGCCTCGAAAAGGAGGCGGCCGCCACCAGGCAGCCGTTCGGTGGCGCCCGCCAGCACATCAACCAGTACCTGGCCCGCCACCGGGCCGCCCAGCTCCAGCAGCGTCACCTTGCCCTGCTCCTGGCTGAGATGGGTTACCCGGATGCCAGCCGTCGCCAGGCGGCGCGCATCCCGGCCGCGTCGGTTCGCCTGCTCAGCGAAACCCACCTGCGGCTGACGGCCGGGCAGCTCCACGTGGACCGCGGCCAGCTCGCCGAGGCCGCCCGGCTCCTCCCCGAGATCGAGGATCTACTGCACCGCGGGATCGCCTGTGGGGCCGTCGTCGATCCGTGGAACGTGCTCGGATTCCAGGGGCTGTTCCCGCTGTTCACCGCGTCGGAGGACAGCCTGCCGGACCCGCGCGTGCCGCACCTCGTCCACGTCGTCGAGCAGACGTTCAACCTCTGCGCCCGGATCCTGAGCGAGGCTGCTGCCGCTGGCGAGAAGGGGCTCGGGGTGGAGATGGCGGGGCGGATGAAGCAACTCGCCGGGTGGTGGGACCAGTTCGCCACGGTCGAGGTGAACGACGTACACCGCGTCCACGGCGGCGAGGCGGCTCGGTCGGCCGAACACGTCGCCCGCGCCCTGGCGCACTGGCGCGAGCGCGGCGCGGCGGCCGACCTGGCGTTCTGGAAGGAGCACCTGGAGAGCTTCCAGTCGCCCAAGGCGTTCGCCCTCGTGGTGGACGCGCTGCTGCGCAAGCAGGACTACCGGGCGGCGATGGCGCTGCTGATGAACTGGCTCGGTCAGGCAGAGGAAGTCCCGCTGGAAGACGGCAACCACGCATTCCACCCGCTCGCGCTGCGCTGGATGCTCGCCGTCGCCAACCCGGGGGAGGCGGTCGGGGCCGACGTCGGCCCGGCGCGCTGGCCGCTGATCTGCCGGTTCCTCGATTACCTGGAAGCCAACGCGGAGGAGTACGGTGCCGTGCCGCGCCTCGACGTGGCCGGCACGGGGGCCGCGGCGGCGGAGGCGGCCGACGACGAGGAGGAGGCGCTGTACGGCGCCGCCTACGAGGGGGTGACGTACCGCGACAGCACCGACGACGACGTTGAGGGCGAGGTGCTCGACACCGGGCCGCAGCGCGACTTCGACCTGGAGGAGGAGGGGCAACGGCTGGAGAAGCGACTGCGCTTCCTCTCGACGACGGCCCGGCTGTGGAACATCGCGACGCGCGGGCGGGCGGAGCCGGACGAGGCCGGCGGCCGCGCCGACACGCTGCGCGCCTGGCTCGGGCGGGCGCGGGCCAACTACCAGGCGCTGCTGGCGCTGCTCGACGCCATCCACGACCACCCGATCCCGGAGCCGTCCGGCTCCTACGATTCGCTGGTGGAGTTCGACCGCCGCCGGATCCTCAAGGAGCAGCTGCTGACGACGACCATCACGACCTGCCTGGACACCGCGTTCGCGGTCGGCGCCCTGCAGGGGGCGCTCGAGGCGGCCGGGGCGGCGGCGGCGCGAGCGGGCGAGGGCAAGCGGCCGGCGTGGGAGCCGCTGCTGATCCGGATCGAGCAGGCGCTGTGGCGCGGCGATCCGGACGAGGCGCGGCGGCTGGTGCCGGAGTTCATCTCGCTGTTCCGGAACGAGCCGCTGCTGTTCGCCCCCCTGTCGCACGGCGGCCACCCGCGCCAGGTGCTGCGGGCCAGTATCGCCCAGACGATCCTGCGTGGACTGGTCGCCAACCTGCCGCGGCTCGGGCTGGTGCGCGAGACGTACGACCTGCTGCGCACCGCCTGGGAGACCGAGCAGGGACAACCGCCGGAAGGGCCGCGCGTCACGGAGTTCGACCGGCTGTTCCAGGTCGGCGCGCAGGCGGTGGTCGAGGCGGTCGTGGCGGCCGCCGACGCCGGTTCGCCGCCGACGGCCGACGCGGACCTGGTGGATCTGCTGGAACAGGTGGTCGAACCGCTGCTGGCGCTGTGGATGCAGCACAGCCGAACGCTGCGCGTGGCGGTGCTGGAGACGGCCGGCAGCGACCTCGAATGGACCGCCCTGCGCGACTTCGTCAAGCGCTACGGCGGGGATCTGTTCCACGCCCGGTTCATGACGCTCGCCAACCTGCGCGGCGTCCTGCACCGCGGGGTTGGGGCGTACCTGCGTTACCTCGAGGAGAATTCGGATCCGCTCCGGCCGGTGAAGCTGGTCGAGGATCTCGATCAGGGGGTCGCCCGGGCGGACGTGGAGCGACGGTTGCAGACCATCCTCCAGGCGGTGATCGAGAACTACGAGGAGTACAAGGACTACAACACGACGACGCCGCAGTCGGACTACGGTGAGAACCTGCACGCGCTGCTCGACTTCCTGCGCCTCAAGGCGAGCTACGAGCGGCACGCCTGGCAGCTCCGGCCGCTCGCCCTCATTCACGAGGTGCTGGCCCGCAGGCGCGGCGGCGCGGCGGTGTTGTGGCAGGACCAGGTGACGCAGCTAACGCGCGAGCGGGCGGAGCGCCACCTGGACCAGCTGGCGCGACGGGAGCGCAACCACGGCATGCACCTGCGCACGGTGGCGGATCGGCTGCAGGAGCGTTTCGTCAAGCCGCTGGCGCTGGACCGATTGTGCGCGCTGGTCGAACCGGCGATGGAGGAGGCGCGGCGCGGCGGCGCGGCCGAGGCGTTCCCGCGGCTGGAGCGCGAGCTGGAAGCTTACGCCGAGACGACGACGGGCGTCGGCCTCGACGTGCCGCACTGGCTGCGGCGGCTGGAGGGCGAGGTGCATCGCGTCCAGGCGGGCCGGACCGCCATCGCCAACCTGGCGGAGAACCTGTTCCAGATTCCGCGCGTCGTCGTTCCGCTGGCCGACCTGCGCAAGCAGCTGGAGGGCTGGCGCAAACCGGGCTAAGGACCAGGTTGTTTCTGGGAAAGCCCACGGGTGGCATCCCGTGGGTCATGTCCCCAGCGCTTGCCCCGCGGGACGCCCCCCGTGGGCTTTGCAGGTGTGGTTGCAGACCGGATCGCTGGCGCCTGCCTTTACCCCGGCCCGAGGACCGACGCGGGCAGGGCCGACCGCGTCGGCGCGTCGAGGGAAAGGGTGGTCCCGACGCGAACCGCCGGCGCCTGGGGTCTGACGGCCGGAGCAGTGGACTGGGGCAGCGGGCCGCGCGCGATCGGGTCGGGCAGACGCGGAGTGAAGTCCAGCGGCTCGAACGGAGACGGTCCCGGCTCGGGTTCGAGGTCGAGGTCTTCAACCGTGCCCTGCTCCTCGGCCGCGGGCGGCAGGAGCAGCACCGACTGCGGCAGGGCCGGCACGTCCGGCGGCACCAGATCGTCCTCCAGGAAGGCCGACCGGAGCGCCTGCCGGGCCGGCGAGTCGTTGCTGTGGCCGTCGAGCGCCACCGCCGTCGGGCCGTTGCTGTGGTCGAGGGCCAGTTCGCGGATCGGCTCCTCGATCAGCCGGCGCATCCCGTCGGCGCGCGGGGCGGTTGGCATTTCGAGCACCGCCGTCGGAATCGGGCGGGTGTACCCCGTCTCCTCGGTAATCGCCTCGATCAGCTGCTTTGGCCCGGTTTTCCCTGGCGCGGCGGGCCGCTGCGGACCCAGGTAGGTTGGCAACTGCATCGGGTCGGTGGTGCCGGGCGACTCGGGCGATTTCGCCCACGGGTACGAGTCGGAGCGCGGCGTGGGCGTCGGCCGGAACGGCGAGTACGGGTTCAGCGGGTACGACGGGAACCGCACCGGATTCACCATCACGACCGCCGGGCGGTAGGGCGTCAGCGGATAGCGCGGCCCGGGAATCATTTGCGGCAGCGGCCTCTGGGGCAGCGGCTTCGGCGCGATCCGGGTGTAGATCGGCACCTGCGGGCGCGGCTGTGGGGGTTGCGGCCGGCGCATGACCGGCTCGGGCAGGCGGCGCGGGCCGGGTGGCATCGGGCCGGGCTGACGCGGGTACTGCGGGACGTGGACGAGTTGCGGCCCTCTCGGCGCGGTCGGTCTGGTGGTCGGGTACGGCAGGTTCATCCGCTGGTGGCACGCGATGCAGTTCAGGTTCCACTTCACCGACACCCCGGCCATCTGCTCGGCGCACGTCTTCGGCTTGATGTTGATCGTCTTCGATCGGATGTCGATCCGCCGGGAGGCGATCTGGACGGACCGCGACTGCTGGTAGACCGGACGCGAGCCGGTCCCAGCCACCGGCCGCGACGTCTGCGCAACGCTGCGCGAGTACGTGGTGACCGACTTCGACCTCGGAACCAAACTGACCTGGCGCGACGTCTGCGACACCGTGCTGACCTTCCGGCTGGCGACCATGACCGGGTTCACCACCCGCCCGCCCGGGCCGTGAGGCCGGACGGTCTGGTTCATCACCGACACCCGCTGCGACTGCGTGGTCTGGTAGCGCGTCACCGGCGTCATGACTGGCGCGGAGCGGGTGTGAGCGGTCGTCCGCGACAGCGCGACCTGTCGCGGCAGGATCGGCGACTGCTTCGGCGTGAAGCGCTGGATATTCTGCGCCTGCATGATCGGCCGACTCTGCATGATGGACTTTGTCTGGTACGAGGCGTTCGCGAAGTTGCGAGCCATCTGCGACTGGCGGTTCGATATCTGGATCTGCATCGCAGCCGGGCAGCGCCTTCCCATCATCTGGGCGTCGCTCGCCGGCAGCCCCGGCAGCAGGGCGCAGGTGGTGAGGAGCAGGAACAGGACCAGCCAGCGGAACCGTTTCATGGCGCAGGCCCTCGAGCAACGAGAACGGGCGCCGGAGGGCGCACGAACTGTGCCAGGTACTGAGGCTAATGGACGGGTTCGCCGAATGCAACCGCCTTTTTGAAAAAGGGAGAATAAATGGCAAGGAAGCGATAACCCGTTCAGGTAGAATAGCAACCCTGGGCCTGTCACAGTGCGAACCGCCCCGCAACCTCGCCGGCCCCGGCCCCGCCGGCCCGGGCTTGCACTCGAACTTCCAGGTAGAGCCATGCCTCTCGGTGTCCAGTGCCCCTCCTGCCACCACTCGTTCGCCGTCCCCGACAAGATGACTGGCCGCGGGGTGAAGTGCCCTCGGTGCGAGCGGCCCTTCACCGCCATCGTCCCCGCGCCGGCCCCGGCCCCGGCGGTCCCGGCCTCGGCCGTCCCGGCCGCTCCGCTGCCGCCCCCGGCCCCGCTGCTGCCGCCAGCCGCCCCGTCCACGCTGGCTGCCCCGCCGGCCTCGCCCAACGGCGGCCCGGTCGCCGCCCCGCTCCCGCCGTCCGTCACCGCGACCGCCCGGCGCCCCGCGCGGCGACTGACGCGCCTCGTCATGGACCTGCCGGGGTCGGTCATCCGCCAGGTGCCGGGCCAGCCGGAAGGGGTCGCGAGCCTCGCCCTGATCGCCCTGGGCGTCGGCCTGGCCGCGTGGGCCGTGACCGCCCTCACCACCCTGGCGCTCGTCGGCCTGCTGGTCGCGGCCCTCGGGCTGCTGCTTGGCGTGGTGTCGGTTGGCGCACTCGTGTCGCGCAAGCAGAAGGGGATCGGCCTGCCGCTGGCCGCCGCCGTGGTCAACCTGCAGGCTGGCGTGTTCGCCGCCCTGGCGCTGTTCGCCCCCGAGGTGACCGGGTGGAACATGGCCGGCGCGGAGGCGACCGACCCGGTGACCGAGCTGCGCAAGGCGATGAAGAACCAGGATCAGAACGCGCGCCTCAACGCCGCCCTCAGGGTCGGCAAACTGGCCCAGAACCTGACGGTCGCGGTGCGCGAGCTAACCGGCCTGCTGCGCGACAGCCAGCAGACGGTGCGGACGGCCGCCGCCGAGACGCTCGGGCAGATCGGGCCGCCGGCCCGGCTGGCGTACCCGGCCCTGCGTGAGGCCGCCCAGGGGGACGACACGGAGCGCGTCCGCAAGACCGCGGCCGAGGCGATGAAGAAGATCGGCCCGCCGACGATCAACGATCTGCTGCCGGCGCTGGAGCTGCTCAAGGACAACGATCCCGGGATCCGGTCGGCCGCGATCCAGGTGCTGCGCCTGATCGGCCCGGACGCCCAGGGTAGCGTGTTGACGCTGCGGGAGATGCTCAAGGACCGCGATCCCGGCGTGCGCGTCAGCGCCGCCCAGGCGCTGTGGGTACTGGAGAAACAGAAGGAGTTAGTGCTCGACGAGCTGAAGGCCGGCCTGAAGGACACCGAGGTCCACGTCCGGGCGCGAGCCGCCCTGGCGCTGGCGGAGATGCGCGCCGACGCCAAGGACGCCGTCCCGGCCCTGGCCGAGGCTCTCCGGGACAGCAACCCACAGGTGCGCTTCAAGGCAGCGTTCGCCCTGTCGGCGATCGGCAAGACGGCCAACGCGAAGGTGCCGGAGCTGCTGTCGGCCCTGAAGGACTCCGATGTCAAGGTGCGGCTGTACGCCGCCCGCGCGGTGTGGGAGATCGCCAAAAAACACGAGGTCGTGGAGGTCTTCGCCAAGGCTCTCGGTAGCACCGAGGCGGATATCCGTATCACGGCTGCGGCCAGCCTGGAGACGGTCGCCCGCGAGTCGCGTCCGGCCCCGCCCGCGCCACCCGCCCCGTCGGCCGCCCTGCTCGGCGTCATCCCGAAACTCGTTTTCGCGCTGAAGGACAGCGACCCGGGCGTGCGCAACCGGGCGGCCCTGGCCCTCGGGAGTATCGGGCCGTCGGCCGCGGAGGCCGTCCCGGACCTGATCCGGAGCCTGAAGCACTCGGACGCCAGCCTGCGCTCCCACGCCGCCTTCGCGCTGCTGCGGCTGGGGGAGCCGGCGAAAAAGGCCATCCCGGAGCTGCGCGACGCCCTGGAGGACCGCAAGAGCGCCGAGGTGCGACTGTTCGCGGCCCAGGCGCTGTGGGAGCTGGACCGCGACGCCAAGCGTGTCGTCCCGGCCCTGGTCGAGCTGATGGGAGAGAAGGACGGCGTACTCCGGGCCCGGGTGGCCCGCGTCCTGGGGGCGGTGAAGGTGGACAGTCGGCCGGTGATCGCGGCCCTGAACGAGGCCCTGAAGGACGCCGCCAACCCGACCCTGCAGGCGATGGCGGCCGAGGCGCTGGGCAAGATCGGTGCCCCGGCCCGCATCACCTACCCGGCGCTGATGGACCTCAGCAAGGTCGAGGAGCCGAGCGTCCGCAAGGCGGCGATGGAGGCGATGAAGAAGATCGGCCAGCCGGGTCGGGAGGACGTGCCGGTCCTGGCCAAGGCCCTCTCCGACAGCAACGCCCATTACCGGGTGGCCGCCGTCGTCGCCCTGGCGATGCTGTACCGGGACGCCCGGCCGGCGACCGTGGAGCTGGCGAAGTGCCTGACGGACGACAACGAGACGGTCCGGCGGACGGCCCCGTTTGCGCTGGCGACAATTGGCAAGGAGGCGCGGGAGGCGATCCCGGCGCTGACCGAGGCGCTCAAGCACGCTGATGACGTCCTGGTGGCACGGGCCGCGTATGCGCTGGGTGAGATCGGGGCGGGCGCCAAGGATCTGACCGACGGCGCGGTGAAGAAGGCCGTCCAGGCGCTCACGGACGCGCTGGCGAACGCCCGGCCGGGGATCAAGGTGGCGGCCGCCCAGTCGCTCTGGCAGATCGCCAAGGAGACGGACGGGGTGGTGCAGGTGCTGAGCAAGATCGTCGAGGACGAGAAGCAGGACGCGGGGCTGCGGGTGACCGCGGCGGAGGTGCTGGGCAAGATCGGCGCCGGCATCCCCACCGGGGACAGCAAGGCGGCTGAGCGGATGCGCGACCACGCCATCCCGGCGCTGAGCAAGGCGTCCGGGGACACGGAGGATTCGGTGCGGGCGGGGGCGACGGCGGCCCTGGGCGGGGCTGGCGTCTTCGCCCGGGACGCGGTGGCGGCGCTGATGCACCGCCTCGCGGACCCCGAGCCGGAAGTCCGCATCACCGCCGCCAAGGCGCTCGGCGAGCTGGCCCAGGCGGAGAAGGGCAAGGGCGGTTCGCGCGCCAAGGTGGCGTTCGCGCGGCTGAGCTACTTCAAGGACACCGAGCCGAACGAGGAGGTCCTCGAGGCGGTAACCAAGGCGCTGCGGCAGATGGGCCGGCCGGTCGCGGCGGACGTGCCCGCGCTGCTGGAGGTGCTCAAGGAGAAGAAGGCCGGCGAGGCCGCCGACCTTTCGTTCCGCAGCGAGGCCGCCCGGGCGCTGGGCATGGTCGGCGTCGAGGCCAAGGCGCACATCATGGAGATTACCGCACTCGTCAAGGACGGCGAGCCGGCGATCAAGGCGATGGTGGCCTACGCCCTGAGCAGCGACCTGGCGCCGATCGCGCTGCCGGCGGTGCCGACGCTGAAGGAGGCGTTCGGGAACAAGGAGCCGGCGGTGCGTGCCGCCGTGGTGTACGCCCTCGGAGAGATCGCGCAGTATGCCCCGCCGCAGGTGGTAGCCGAGATCCGCCCGGTGCTCAACCGGGCCGCGATGGACGAGGACGACACGGTCAAGGAGGTCGGGCAGGAGGCGCTGAAGAAGCTGCCGGGGGGCATGTAAACCGGCAGGCCGGGATGACCTGGACAGGGCCGTGCCTGGCACAACCGGCGCCGACCAACCCGCAGCGCCAGCGACGGGTCGGGACTCACCCCGCGCTGACGCGGCGGGCTCGGCTCCGAGTAATCGCCCTCCCCTCACCGTGGCGCCCGGGCCTTCTCCGCGACGTAGCCGATGATCCACCCGAGGTAGCCGTTCCGGGCGAACACCAGCTGCCGGTCCGGGGCGGCGAAGTCGAACCCTTCCCCCAGCGCGCGGAGGATCTCCGTGCCCGCCAGCAGCTGCTCGCGGGTGAACGTCTTGCGGACTTGCTCGACCTCTTTCCGGGCGCGCTGGCGGATGGCGGCGTCGGCGATCTTGCCGAGGTCCGGCGCCGGCACCGCGGCCTCGTTCTTCACCAGCAGCTCGTGGAAGGCGCTGATGTCGCGGGCGGACAGGGCGACCGCGCTGCTCCGGTCCTGCGGCCGCATCAGCGTCGCCAGCGCCCACACCGTCCCGCCGCCGAGGTAGATCCGCGGCCGCCCCGCCAGCCCCTTCTGCGTCCGCAGCTGGTCCTTCACCGCCGGCGTCAGGAGCTGACCCCGCAGGGCCGACGCGGCAGCGGCGAAGTCCCCCTTGCCGGATTTGGCCCGGACCGCGTCGGCGAACGTGACCGTCCCGAACGGGATCCCGAACGTGATGCAGCGTCCGCTTTTGTCCAGCGCCCCGCCCTTGGTGTTGCCGCTCCCGATGTCGAGCAGGACGGCGGTGTCGGCGTGCTTGAGCGGAACCACGCTGAGGATGGACAGCTCGGCCTCCCGCGTGACGTCGAGGAACGCCAGCGGCAGCTTCGCACTTTCGCGCACCGCGGCGACGAGGGCCGCCCGGTTCTCCCGGATCAGGTCGTCCTTCCCGGCCAGCGCGCTGAACAGCCCGCTGCTCCCGACCACGTGGATGCGGCTGTCCGGGAGCAGGTGCTCCTTGCGCAGCTTCTCGGCGAAGCGGGCGACCGCGGCGGCCGTCTCCTTCAGGGCGTCGGGGCTGAATCGCCCGGTCTTCGCCAGTCCGCCGACCAGGGTGGTGTTCTGCGTGCCGCTCATGAGCACCTTGAGATCCTGCCCGGCTTTCGTCTCGACGGCGACGACGCGGACGCCCTTGGACCCGATCTCGATTCCGCCCTGCACGTCGGCCCGGGCGGACGCGGCGGCGAGGAGGCCGGCCACGAGGACGGCGAGCCAGGGCCGGGTGGACCCGACGGCTCCGTGGAGGAGTTGGCGCATCAGTGGTCTCCTTGCGGTGCGAGGTAAAAGGGGCGAGGGGAACGTCAGGGTCCGCCCGGTGGCCGGATTCACGGGTTCAGCATCTTGTGGCGGAGGCCTTCCTTCGCTTCGTCGCCCTTCTTCGTGCCGCCGCTGCTGATCACGAAGAAGGCGATGGCCAGGATCACCGGCAGCGCCACCGCCCCGACGATCAGCCAGAGCCGCCAGCGCGGCGCGGGGGGCGGCGGGGGCGGCGGGGGCGGCGGGGGCGGCGCGTGCCGGGGAGCCGGCGAGCGCGTGGCTGCCTGTACCGGCGGATTGTTGAGCGTGCTCTGTGCGGTCAGCGGCGTCGTCTGGCACTGCCCGGCGTCGGGCGCCGCTCTGGTGGATGCCTGGAGGGTGTTGTGCGGGGCCGCGGCGGTGTTCTGGCCGGCCGCCCGGTTCCGCCGGACTGTGCCCGCGTCGCCCGTCATCGTCGCTGGCGTCCCTCCGCCGAGCCACGCCTTGAGGGCGTCCGCGAACTCTCGGCAGCCGGGGAAGCGCCCCTGCGGGGTCTTCGCGAGGGTCCGCAGGCAGAGCGCCTCCAGCGCCGGGTCGAGGCCGGGGCGCAGGCGCGACGGCGGCGGCGGCGGCGCCTCCAGCACCTGGTACAGCAGGGCCGGCAAGGACGGAGCCTCGAACGCCAGCCGGCCGGTGAGCAGCTCGTACAGCACCATCCCGGCGCTGTACTGGTCGGCCGCCGGCCCCACCAGCTCGACCTGCCCCTTCGCCTGCTCCGGTGCCATGTACGCTGGCGTCCCCATGACCGACCCGTCCTGCGTCATCCGGTGGCTGTCCTGATCGAGCAGCCCGGCGAGGCCGAAGTCCATCAAGTAAAGGGTGCCCTTGTCGTCGAGCATGGCGTTGGCCGGCTTGACGTCGCGGTGGAACACGCCGCGCTCGTGGGCGTAGGCGAGCGCCTCCAGCAGCTGGATCACCAGCCGCACCGCCTGGGGCGGGTCCATGCCGTGCTCGGGGACGGCGGCCTCCAGCGGGCGCCCGGGGATGAACGCGGAGACGATGTAGTAGTCCTGCCCGAGCCGACCGAGCTGGTAGACCGGGACGATGTTGCCGTGCAGCATCTGGCCGACGACGCGGGCCTCGCGGAGGAAGCGGTCGAGATATTTCTGGTTCTTGACCGCCGTCGCGTTCAGCATCTTGATCGCGACGTCGCGCTCCATCGCCGGGTCATGGGCGCGGTAGACGACGCCGAACGCCCCCTGCCCGAGCTTCCCCCGCACCTGATAGGGGCCAATCGTGGCCGGCAGGGACGGCGGCGGGCTCGGCGGGGGTGCCGGGACGCTGCCCTTGCTCTGGGAAAAGTCCGTGGTGGGGGAGGGCACGACGAAAACCGTGCCGCACCCCGGGCACCGGACCTTCTGGCCGGGCGGCAGGCTGGCGAGCGAGAGGCGCTGGCTGCACTGCGGGTTCGGGCAGCTGAAGGGGGCGTCCACGGGGCTCTCCTGATGGGCGGTTATTTCGAGGCCGGGCGGTTCTCCGCGATGTAGCCGAGCAGCCAGCTGACGTCCGCCTCGAACGACGGGAAGTACTGGGCGTGCTGCGGTGCGCGGAATTTCAGCTCGTCGGACAGCGCCTTGAGGATCTCCCCACCCGCGAGCAGATCCTGATGGCGCGAGAAGATCTTCGGCATGAGGGCCAGATCCTTCTCAACCTTCGCCTGCAACCTGGGGTCCATGCCGGAGGGGAGGGGGCGCGGCGGTAGCTCCTTGTTGGCCCGGACCAGTTTCCCGAAGGCGTCGATGTCGTCCGCGCCGACCGGGACGTGGGGGAGGTTCCGCTTGTCCGGCTGCTGGTAGGTCGTCATCACCCACGGGATGCCGCCGGTGAGGTACACGCGCCGGCGTTTGAGCATCTCCGGCTTGCGCTCGATCTGCTCTCGCAGCGGCCCGCGCACCTCCTTCTCGGCCAGGCGGGCGGCCACGTCCGGCAGCGGCTCGGTCCCGGCCGCGGCGGCGATCTTCTTCCCGAACTCCTTCACTCCGGGCAGCTCGAAGATGACGTACAGCCCGCTCTCCGGGTCGCGATACCCGCCGCGCGTGGCGCTGCTGCCGACGTCGATCAGCATCGAGGCGTCGCGGTGCCGGGGCGGCACCAGGCCGCCGATCTGCAGCTCCACCTCCTTGCGGACGGTGATGAACTCGACCTTGTTCCCGGTCGCCCTGGTGATCGCGTCGGCCAGGGCGGACTGGTTCTTCTCGATCAGCTCCTCCTTCGCCTTCTCGTCCAGATCCTTGCGGCCCCGGACTGTCTTGAGCAGGCCGCTGCCGGCGACGATGAACACCTTGCTCGCGGGGATGTTGCGCTCCCTGGTGAGCTGCTGGAAGAACGCCTGGACGGCATCGACCGCTTCGCGCAGCCCCTGCGGGTCGAACGCCTGGCGCGTCTCCATCCCTTGCAGCAGCGACGTCCGGAACTGCTTCTTGTCCAGGATGCGGTAGTCATAGCCGAGGTCGGGGTCGGGGAACATTTCCACGACGGTGGACTTGACGCCGGTCGAGCTGATCTCGATGCCGCCGTAGACCTCCGCGGCCGCGGCCGGGCCGCCCTCGGTGCTCTCCCGGGTCAGCATCTTGTAAGCGACGAACGCGCCCGCGAGCAGGACCGGCAGGGCGACCGCCAGCACCGGGAGCAGCCAGCGGGCGAACGACGGACGCGGCGGCCCCGCCCCGGGAAATCCTGCGCTGCCGACCGTTGTCTCCTTCTGGAAGACGTTCGACTGCGTCCCGCCGATGCGCCGCGCGTAGACGGTGACGACGCCGCCGTCGGTCGAGGCGGTGTCGGCTGTGAACCGGGTGTTGCACTTCTTGCAGCGCACCGCCTTCCCGACGAACGCCTCGGGCAGCGCCGAGACGACCTGGCAGCTGGGGCACTTTACCTTGAGCATGCAAGTCCTCCGGAAGCCGGACCGCGACGACGGCCGGCCTTGCAGGTTGTTCAACAGCCGCGCCCTCGGCATTCGCACCTGCCCTCAGCGCCGCGCCCGCCGCCGGTTCTGCAGCCGCAGCAGGACCAGGGCCGCGACCAGGGCGACGGCCGCGTGGACGAGGATCACCGCCCCCGCCCCTGCCAGCGCGTGCTGCTCCAGGCCGACCGCGCGGGCCATCTCCTCGGGCAGACACGCATCCAGCGCACGCTTCCCCCAGAACGTCGTGATCGTCCCCATCGCCAGCGCCTCGCCCAGGCCGCTGAGCGGGGCGATCGCCCCCGACAGAATGATCTGCGGGATGATCGCCATCGGCACGAGCGTGATCGCCATCTCCTCGGTCCGGGAGAACGCGGAGATCGCCAGCCCGAGCGTCACGCCCGTCAGGGCCAGGGCCAGCAGCACGATCAACTCGGTCAGGAACGGCCCGGGGACGGCGCACCAGGCGCGGACCACCACAAACAGCAGGATCGTTTGCAGCCCGCTGAAAATGGCCAGCAGCACCAGTTTTGAGGCGTAGTAGCTCTCGGCCAGGAGGTTGAAATCGCGCTCCCGGCCGTAGATGATCTGCTCCTTGACGATCTCCTTGGCGGCGTTGTTGCACCCGAACCAGAAGCTGGAGACGGCGAGCAGGAAGACCAGGTTGACCGCCCGCCCGGCCTTCTCGACCGGGTTGGTGAGGTTGTCGAGGTTCCCGAACACAATCCCGAGCAGGACCGCCACCAGCAGAGCCTGGGCCGCCATCGCGAGCAGCGCCGCCCGGTCGCCCCACCAGATGGCGAAGTAGCGGCGCGTCAGCAGTACCGCCTGGCGGAAGAACAGGCGCAGGCGCCCGCTCGGCGCCCGGGCTGCTCTGTCCGCGTCCACCGCCGGGGTCGCGGCGTCGGCCGGCATCCGCTCGGCAACGTACTGACTGGAGAACGGGCTCCGCAGGAAGGCTGCCTGCCACTCCTCCGCCGGCTGCTCAGCCAGGCGCTCGTACACGTCGCCGAGGCGCTCGATGCGGAAGTACTGCAGCGCCTCGGCCGGCTTGCCGACGAACGCGAGCTTGCCGCCGGCCGTCAGGACCACCACCAGGTGGCAGGTACGCTCGACGTTCGCGAGGCTGTGGGTGATGCACACGACCGTCTTGCCGGCGTCGGCCAGGGACCGGAACAGATTCATCATCTCCCGGTCGGTCTGCTCATCCAGGCCCGACGTCACCTCGTCGAGGAACAGCAGGCTCGGCTTGCACAGGATCTCGTTGGCGAGGCTGGCACGCTTCACCTGGCCGCCGCTGAGGTGGCGGATGAGGGTGTGGCGGCGGGCCGTCAGCCCGACCGTGTCGAGCATCTCCGTCAGGCAGGTGTCGATCTCCGGCGGGCTGGTGTCCGGCGGGAGGCGCAGTCGGGCGGTGTACGAGAGTCCCTGCCAGACGCTGAGCGGCTCGTGCAGGACGTCCTTCTGGGGGACGACGGCCATGTCCTGCTTGAGCGCCTCGAAGTGAGCGTACAGGTCGCGGCCGTTGAGCAGAACGGCCCCGCCGTCCGCGGGGGTGCGCCCGCTGAGGGCGGACAGCAGGGTCGATTTCCCGGACCCGCTCGGACCGAGGAGGCAGACGAACTCGCGCGGCCGGATGACGAGGTTGATGCCGTCCAGGAGGGTCAGCGACTGGCCCGTCTCGCGATTCGTGACGACCCGGCGGACGTCGCGCGCGACGAGTTCGACGTTGTTCGACCGGGCGCGCGGGATGAGGGCGGTGCCGGTGAACTGCAGGGCGTACGGGCCGACGTCGATCTGGTCGCCGGGGCGGACGGTGATGGCCCCCTGAACCCGGCGACCGTTGACGAACGTGCCGTTGGCGCTGTTGAGGTCCGACAGGGTCGCGGCCTTGCCAGCGAGGGTGATGTGGGCGTGGACGCGGGACACCTGGGGGTGCGGCAGGTGAATCTGGACGCGGCTGGCCTCGCGCCCGATGAGCATGGAGCCGGCCAGCGGGATTTCGGAGCGGTCGAGGGCGGCCTCGACGACGACACCCTCCTCGGTCATCATCGTGCGGAGCACTTCGGTCGGGGCGGCGGGGGCGATGGCCGACTGAGCGGCGCGGGGTCGGAGGAGGAACTGGAAGCACGTCTGTCCGGCCTGCACCACGGCCTCGTGGTCGAGCGGTCGGCGGCCGGCAACCGGCTGGCCGTTGCAGTAGGTCGGGTTGCGCGGCGAGAGCGGTTCCAGGAAGTACCCGCCGTCGGCGCGGACGATGCGGAACTGATGGCGGGAGCACGTCGGGTCGGTGACGCAGACGTCGGCCGTCTCATTGCGGCCGACGAGGAACGAGTCGGCCCGCAGCGGGTACGTCGCCTGCGTGGTCATGTCGAGCAGGGCCGGGTAGTGCGGTTGGGTCATGAGGCGTTTCCATCGAGTGAGCGCGGGCGCGGGATCCATGTCGGGCCGTCACGGGGACCGCAGTTCGGCCACGGCTTCCTGCACCTGGCGGCGGAGTTCGAGGAGTTCCTCCCGCTGGAACGCGGGCGTGAGCTGAATTGCCCGGTTCATGCGCGGCAGGAGGAAATCCTCGATCTGCCGGATGTAGCCCCGGGCCCGGTCCTGCGGCGGGCGCGATTTCGCGATGGCGCACATGGCGCAGGTGACCTCCCACCAGTCGGTCCCGGACTGGTGCAGCTTCAGGTTGCTGATGTGCTTGCGGGCCGGTTCGCCGATCTTCCCCAGGGAGGTGACGGCGGCATCGGCCAGGATCTTGAACGTCTTGAGATCCGGGATCTTCTGCCGGTCGCGGAAGCACGCCAGCAGGACCGGAACGCCCGCGTGCGCGTCCGTCCCGATCTCGCCCAGCGCAGTGATGGCGAGCAGGCGCAGCAGCGCGTCCCTGTCCGAGCCGACGATGGCGGCCAGCGCCTTGACCGCCGGGACGGCCTTCGGGCCGATCTTCCCCAGCGCCCACGCCGCCTGGTGGCGGGCGATCGTGTCCTTGTCGGCCAGGACAAGGATGAGGTTCGGGACGGCCGGGGCCGCGGCCGGGCCGATCTGCCCGAGGGCGTACGCGGCCAGGACGCGGGCGGACGGAACGGGGCTCTCGAGCGCCTCCTTCAACTGCGGCACGGCTTCCGCCGTCATGCCGATGTCGGCAAGCGGGTCGTTGATGTACTTCACCGGGCGCGGCAGGACAGCGGCCGCCACTCGGCGGCACTCCGGATCCTCGCTCGCCAGCGCGCGGAGGAAGGCAGAGAACGTGTTCCCGGTCAGGCCGATCTTCTGCAGGGCGAGAACGGCGCTCACCTGGAGGTTCCGGTCCGAGTGAGCCACGGCACGGCCGAGGGCGCGGGCCGCCTCCTTCGAGCGCGGCTTGAGGTTACCCAGGGCATTGACGGCCGTGCGCAGAACCCCGACGTCGGTGTCGGTCTCGATGGCCTGGCACAGGAGGGGAATCGCCTCGCGCCCGAGGAATTCCATCGCATAGGCGGCGTACACCCGTCCCTCGCGCGGCGCCGTCTTGTCCGTCAGCAGGCCGCGGATGACCGGGGCGTCCCCCGGCGGCACCGGCCCCTGCCGGATCAGACCAAGGCCGACCGCCACGCGGACGGCGCGGTCCCCGTCCCTGAGAGCGCTGACCAGCGCCGGGAACACCAGGTCGCGCAGCGTCCCGCGGACCCCGCTCAGCACGGTGGCGACCTGGGAGCGGACGTCGGGATCGGGATCATCCTTCAGTGCCTTCACCAGGGCAGCCACAACGTCGCGGTCACTGAGCGCGATGCGCCCCAGGGCGTTGGCCGCGTAGAGGCGCGCCTCCCGACATTGCGGATCCGCGAGGGCCGCGGTCAGTTCCGCGGCCGCGTCCTTCGCCGGCGTCCCGATCTCGCCCAGGGCGAGGCCGGCTGTCTTGCGTACCTTCTCCGGCTCGTTCTTGTCGCGGAGAATTCGGACCAGGGCCGGCACCGCGTCACGGGCGGACGGCCCGAGTTCGGCCAGCTTCGCCGCGGCGCGCGCCCGCGTGTTGGGGTCGGGGTGCTTCAGGGCCGCCAGCAGTTTTTCCATCTTGGCCGCGGCCACGGCGGGCGGCGGCGGCTCCGGCGGCTCGACCCATTCTTTCCCCACCGACCGGAAGTAGCTCCGGAGGAAATCCCGGACCTCGGTGAGGTCGATGTGCCCCGAGTTGAGTTGGCCGGGTCCGCCGAGGGCGTTCACCCCGACGAGCAGTCCCCGGTTATCGACGATGGGGCCGCCACTGTCGCCCTGGTTGATCGGCACCTGGCTGGCGATGACCCGGGCCTCGCGCGGGAATCGGTCTTCGTACATCCAGTTCTGGTACGATACCTGCCGGACCGACCCGGTGCTGTAGATCCACTGGCCCTTGTTCCCTCTGGGGTTGCCGCCAACGGCGTGGATCGTCTGCCCCGGGACGACACTCCGGGCGGAGAGGCGCACGGGGGCGGCCTCGGGCGGCAGGGCGGCGAGCCGGATCAGGGCCAGATCCCGCTTTTTGTCCACCCGGACCAGCTGGGCCGGGATCGCCTTCTTCTCCTTCACCAGATCCCAGTACCGGCTGTTCTCGGTGACCAGGGTATCCCCGCGCTGGACCGGGAACAGGGCGAAGAGGCTCTGGCAGGTTTCGTTGGCCACATGCTCGTTCGTGATGACCAGCCGCTCGGCCGGATCCACGAGCGAGCCGGTGCCGGTCCAGGTGGCCTTGCCGTCACCGGCAACGATCCAGACGGTTGAGCGGAGCAACCGCCGGTAGATTTCCTCCCCGGAGAGTCCCGCCGAGGGGCCGGCCTGCACCATCACTTCTTCCTTGCCGGGCGGCGGGGCAGGTTTTTTATCTTTCCCGTCCTTGTCCCCGGCGAGGGGTTCCTTGACAGGCGATCCCTTGATCGGCGGCACCTTGACCGGCGGGTCGTTCACGGAGGAGTCCTTGGCCGGACCTCCCCTGGCGGGCGGTTGTTTCTGCGGCGCCGGCTTCCAGCCCCCGCCGTCTTCGGGCGCCTTGCCCTGCGCGACCGGCTGCCCCTCTGGCCGGCCGGGCCGCTCCGGATCCCGGCTCAGGAGCGCCCACGCCAGGAGGATGCTGGCGGCGGCACTCAGTCCCACCAGCCCGCCTAGCAGCAGGCTTTTCGGCGACCCGTCTGCGGGTGCCGGGAGCGGCGCCAGCTCGCCGCTACGGAGCAACGAAACGGCCGTCTCCTCCTGGATGAGGACACGCAGTTGCTGGCCGCAGGCTCCACACCCCAGGACGGCCCCGCTCTTCAGGGCGGGGCGCTGAACGGCAGTGTGGCAGCGGGGGCAGGTGTACTCGAACATGGGTGCCTCCGGCTAACGGTGCCTGGTGAACGAAGTGCGGCCCGCGTCTCAACGGCGCTGACCGTCGAGGCGTGCGGAGTCTGGGAGTTCAGACCGAGGGGGACGCGAATACCGCGTGTGGTTGAGCCGACGACTCCCCAATGTAGCTCCCCATTCTACCAATCGCCAAAGTCAGGCGAAACCCGCCACCTGTTAGAAAAAAAATGATGCGCGGGGGCGCCGGCGCCGGGAACTTGCTGGTTGCCCCAATGGGTCCGGTTATAATACCTGGCGTGTTGTGGCGACCTGTTTCGGCCAACCCTGTCTCTCGAAACCACACCCTGTACCCCGCGTGGAGACCTGCATGACGGGCGAACAGTCCGTTACCTTCTGGCTCGACCAGCTCAAGGCGGGGGACCGGGAGGCCGTGCAACCGCTGTGGGAGCGCTACTTCGGCCAGCTGGTCGTGCTGGCGCGGCGGCGCCTCCAGGGCGTCCGCCGGGCGGCGGCCGACGAGGAGGACGTCGCCCTCAGCGCGTTCGACCACTTCTGCCGGGCCGTCGCGGTCGGCCGGTTCCCGCAGCTCCAGGATCGGGACGACCTGTGGCGCCTGCTGGTCGTGATCACCGAGCGCCAGGCGATCGACCTCGCCCGCCGCCAGGGCCGCGCCCGCCGCGGCGGCGGGCTCGTGGTCGGCGAGTCGGGGATCGAGGGCGCAGGCGGGCTGGCAGCGGTGCCGGCCCCGGAGCCGACCCCGGAGTTCGCCGCCCTGCTCGCCGAGGAGTCCGAGCGCCTGCTCGCCCTGCTCCCGGACCCGGTGCTCCGTCAGCTCGCCCTCCTCAAGCTGGAGGGACACGCGAACGAGGCGATCGCGGCCCGGCTCGGGTGCGCCCTGAGGACCGTCGAGCGCAAACTCGCGCTGATCCGCGAAACCTGGAACCCCGAGGTGAATCGATGAGCGACCCCACCCGCGTGGATGCCCATCTCATCGACCAGATTTGCGACCGCTTCGAGGCTGAATGGCGCGCCGGCCGCCGCCCCGCGATTGACGTGTACCTGGCCGAGGTGGCCGACGTCGGCCGCGGCGACTTGCTGCGCGAGTTGCTCGGGCTGGAGGTCGAGTACCGCCTCCGCCACGGCGAGCGGCCGCTCCTGGAGGAGTACCAGCGCCGCTTCCCCGCCCACCCGGACGCGGTCCTGACGGTCTTCCACCGATCGATGCCGGCCGTCGCCCGGCACGCGACCCGGCCGGACGAGAGCCGGCTGGTGTTGACCGCCACCGCCGGGCCGCACCGGGGGCAGGCGTTCACGCTGGAGGGCCACGACGTCTTCATCCTCGGCCGGTCGCGGATGGCCCACCTGCAGATCAAGGACAACTACTTTTCGCGCGTCCACTTCCTGATCGAGGTGAACCCGCCGCTGTGCCGGGTACTCGACCTGGGCAGCCGCAACGGGACGTTCCTCAACGGCCAGCAGGTGCAGGCGAGCGAGCTGCACGACGGGGACGAGATCAAGGCCGGCCACACGGCCCTGCGCGTGACTCTCCTCACCGGGGCGCGCGACGCGGTCGTCGGGGAGGAGCAGCCGACCCTGAACCTCCCGCCCGCGGCGCCGCCCGCGGGGGCGCCGGCCAACCTGACCCTGGAAACCCTGGTCCTCTCCCCGCAGTCGCCTCTGGCGCAGGCAACGGTCCTCCCCAGCGCGCCTCCCGGAATGACAGTTCCGTTCCCCGCTCCGGCGCCGCCGACAGGAACCGTCGCATTCCACGCTGCGCCGGCCGTGTCGCCTGCCCCGCCCCAACAGCCCGCCGCCGGCCTGCCGGTGATCCCCGGCTACCGGATCGAGCGCGAGCTGGGACGCGGGGGCATGGGCGTCGTCTACCTGGCAGCGCGCGAGGCGGACGGCCAGCGCGTGGCGCTCAAGATGGTCGTCCCGGCGGTGGCCGCCAGCCAGGTCCAGCTCCAGCGCTTCCTGCGTGAGGCCGACATCCTGCGGCAGCTCCAGCACCCGCACATCGTCGCCTTCCGCGAGATGGGCGAGCTGGGCGGGGCCGTGTTCTTCACCATGGACTTCGTTGAGGGGACGGACGCGGCGCGGCTGATCCGGGACCACGGCCCGCTGCCGGCCCGGGTGGCGGTGCGGATGATCGCCCAGGTGCTGTCGGCCCTGGAGTATGCCCACGCCAAGAAATTCGTCCACCGGGACATCAAGCCGGCGAACCTCCTCGTCGCCACCGAGCCGGGGCGCAAGAGCGTCAAGGTAACCGATTTTGGCCTCGCCCGGGTCTACCAGGACTCCCGGATGAGCGGGCTGACGATGCATGGGGACATCGGCGGGACGGTCGCGTTCATGCCGCCGGAGCAGATCACCGACTTCCGCCAGGTCAAGCCGACGGCCGACCAGTACTCGACGGCGGCGGCGCTGTACACGCTGTTGACGGGGGCGCTGCTGTTCGACTTCCAGGCGACCGCGATGCCGCCGATCGCCGTGGTCCTGCAGCAGCCGCCGGTGCCGATCACCCAGCGTCGCCCGGACCTCCCGCCGGACCTGGCGGCTGTGATCCACCGCGCCCTGAACAAGGCCCCGGAGGCGCGCTTCCCCGACACGCGCGACTTCCGCGCCGCCCTGCTGCCGTTCGTGACCTGAAACGCGGTCTACCAGCCGCGCGCGCCAGCGCGCGGTTGGGGGACACGCCAGCCCTACTTTCGCTGCTCGGCCAGACGATCTCGCAGCCACCCGGGGCGGTCGGTCGTGATGCCGTCCACCCCGATCTCGACCATGCGCCGGGCGACCGCCGGGTCATTCACCGTCCACACGTAGAGCTTCAGCCCAGCCGCCTTCACCGTTTGCGCGTACACTCGGTCGAGGGCCGGAGACGCCGACAGATCCAGCCCGTCCGCCCGGATCGCCTTCGCCTTCGCGATCAGCGCCTTGGCGGTCGGCGGTTGTTTGCCCTTCCTGGCCTTCAGGCTGACGATCCAGTACGCGGCCAGGTCGGGGCGAGCCTTCTTGACCGCTGCGATGACATCAGCATGGAAGCTGATGACGGCCGTCTGCCCGGGCTTCAGCCGCGCCGCGCGCAACACTCGGTCCAGTTCGGGAACGATCTCCGGTCCGCACTTGACCTCGATGAACACGCGCTTGCCGGGCGGAACGGTCGCCAGCAGCTCGGCCAGCGTCGGGATCCGCTCGCCGGCGAACGAGTCGCCCTTCCACCGGCCGACATCGAGGCGACGCAGTTCGGCGAGCGTCACCTCGGCGACCCGTTTGTCCACGCCGGCGACGCGCCTGGTGTCCTTGTCGTGAATCGCGACGATTTTCCCATCCTTCGAGAGGAAAATGTCGAACTCGGACGCATCCGCCCGCTGGCCCCACGCGAGCTTGATGGCCGCGACGGTGTTCTCCGGCGCGTCGTGGGACGCGCCGCGGTGGGCGATGATCTCGACGCGCGGCGCATCGGCGACGGCGACCCGCGGCAGGTTCAGAAGCAGGGCAACGACACAGGAGAAACGGAGCATCGGAAGCCTCGGTCGGGGTGTATGGGGCAAGGTAGCCAGCTCTAACGCAGGATCTCCCGCACGACGTTCCCGTGGACGTCGGTCAGGCGGAAGTCACGCCCGCCGTACCGATACGTCAGGCGCTCGTGGTCGAGCCCCAGCAGGTGCAGAATGGTCGCGTGCAGGTCGTGGATGTGGACCTTGTTCTCGACCGCGTGCCAGCCGTACTCGTCGGTCGCGCCGTAGCAGAACCCGGACTTGACGCCGGCGCCGGCGAGCCACATCGTGAACCCTTCCGGGTTGTGATCGCGGCCGTCCGTGCCCTCGGCGGTCGGAGTGCGCCCGAACTCCCCGCCCCACCAGACGAGTGTGTCTTCCAGCAGCCCGCGGGCCTTCAGGTCGGCGAGCAAACCGGCGATTGGTTTATCTACCTCGCGAGCATTCTTCTCGTGCCCGCGGCGCAGGTTGCCGTGCTGGTCCCACTGCACGAAGGCGTCGCTGTGTGTCACCTGGATGTAGCGGACACCGCGCTCGGCGAACCGGCGGGCGAGCAGGCACTGCCGGCCGAAGTTGGCGGTCACCGGATCGTCGAGCCCGTACAGTTGCTGCGTCGCCAGCGTTTCGCGGGACAGATCCTCGGCCTCGGGCATGGCGCGCTGCATGCGGAACGCCAGCTCGAAGCTGTTGATGCGGGCCTCCAGCGACGGCTCCGGGCCGGCCCGGCGCTGGTGGTCGCGGTTCATCTCGGCGAGGCGCGCCAGCTGCAGCCGCTGCACCTCGGGCGGGACGCGGCTGTTGCGGATGTAGCGCACCCGCGCCTGCTCGGCCGGGATGCTGGCGTTGCCCAGCGGCGTGCCCTGGTAGGCGGCGGGGAGGAAGGCGGCGCCCCAGTTGTTGACGCCGCCGTGGGCGAGCGTCGGGCAGATGGTGATGAACCCGGGCAGGTCGCGGTTCTCGGTGCCCAGGCCGTAGGTCACCCACGAGCCGATGCTGGGGCGCACGAAGTTGTCACTGCCGGTGTGCAGCTTGAGCAGGGCGCCGCCGTGGGCCGGGTTGGTGCCGTGGAGCGAGTGCAGCAAGCAGAGGTCATCGACGCAGCGGGCGACGTGCGGGAACAACTCGCTCACCGCGATGCCGCTTCGGCCATACTTGCGGAAGCGCCACGGCGAGGCGAGCAGGTTGCCGGTGCGGGCGAAGGTGACGCGCGGGCGCGCAAACGGGTACGGGCGGCCGTGGTCGCGCTGGAGGAGCGGCTTGGGGTCGAAGGTATCGACGTGCGACGGCCCGCCCTTCATGAACAGGAAGATGACGCGCTTCGCCCGGGCCGGAAAGTGCGGCGGGCGCGGGGCGAGCGGGTCGGCGGGCGGCGAACTCGGGGCGGCGGCCGCGTCCCGGGCGAGCAGGTCGAGCAGGGCCAGGTAGCCGAACCCGACGGCGCTGTGGCGGAGCATCTCGCGCCGGGTCACCTGGCCGCCGTCAACGCCGTGCGAAACGTGCATGGTACTCACTCCCTATTCGTTCACCGTTGCGGTTCTCGCGATCCACTCGGTCCGGCGCTGTCCGAGCCCGCCGCGTCAGCGCGGGCCAGCGCTCCCCCCGCGCTGACGCGGCGGGCTCGGACAGTGCCGGACAACCGCCAGCGTATCCCTATTCGATGTAGATGAACTCGTTGGCCGACACCACCGTCTGCGCCAGCGCTGCCCAGGCACCCAGGCGGCGCCGGCTCACATCCGACTCGCGCGGCGCAAGCGCCCCCTCGACGTCCCGCACCAGCGCCAGCGCTCGGGCCGTCTCCTGCGCCGTCGCGTCGCGCCCATACGCCTTCCGGTACAGCAGCCGTACTCGCGCCGCGTCGTCAAATCCCTGCGCGACGAGGAGCGTCCCGGCCAGGTGTTCGCACAGGCCGGCCACCCACGCGCTGTTCATCAGGAACAACGCCTGCGGCGCCACCGTCGTCGTCGCCCGGTCGCCGTTCGGCACCGCCGGGTCAGGGAAGTCGAACAGCTGGAACACGTCGTAGACGTTGTTGCGGATCACCGGCAGGTACAGCGACCGGCGCCGGCTGTCGTACTTCGTCGCGTCCCTGGACGTGTGGTCGAACAGGTAGGCCCGATTCTTGACGTGCAGCAGCGACCCGCCCATGCTCCGGTCGAGCGTCCCGGTCACTGCCAGCAGACTGTCGCGGATCGCCTCCGCCTCCAGCCGCCGGACGTTGGCCCGCCAGTACAGCCGGTTCTCCGGATCCACCTCGGCTGCGCGCGGGTCGTCGGTCGCGCTCATCTGGTAGGTACTCGACAGCACGATCAGCCGGTGCAGCGCCTTGACCGACCAGCCGCTTTCGGTGAAGCGGTGCGCCAGCCAGTCGAGCAGCGGCTGGTTGTCCGGCCGCTCGCCCAGCCGGCCGAAGTTGTCCGGCGTCCGCACGATGCCCTGGCCGAAGTGCCAGCGCCAGACGCGGTTGACCAGGACGCGCGCCGTCAGCGGGTGGTCGCGGCGGACCAGCCACTGCGCCAGCTGCAGCCGGCCGCTCTGGCTCGTGTCGAAACGGGGCGGGCGCGGCCCGGCCAGGACCACCGGGACGTGTCGCGGCACGACCTCGCCCAGCCGCAGGTGGTTGCCGCGGATGTGGACCGGGACATCGACCACCGCCCCCTCGGTCACGCCCAGCGCCGTCGGCAGGTCCGGCGCCGCCTTCTCGAGGCGCGCCAGCTCCTCGCGCATCTGCTTCAGCTCGGGACCGGCCTTCTTCGCCGCGAGGCGCTTGACCGTCTCGCGGAGCCTGGCCACCTCCCGCTCGTGGTCCGCCCTCGCCTCCATCTCCTTCGCGGAAGCGAGCGGGTTCTCGTGCCAGCGCGCGACCTTGCGGAAGTGTTCCATTGTCCGCGTGCTCTTGAAGATGCCGGCCAGCCCGTAGTAGTCCTTTGTCGAGAGCGGGTCGAACTTGTGATCGTGGCAGCGGGCGCAGCCGAGCGTCAGTCCGAGCACCGCCCGGCCGACCGTATCGACCTGCTCGTCGATGATGTCCATCTCCATCTTCCGCTCGTCCACCTCGGCGAGCACCTTCGGCCCGAGCGACAGGAACCCGGTCGCGATCAGGCGCTCGTGGCGGACGGACGGGTCATCGCTCTCCGGAAGCAGATCGCCGGCCAGCTGTTCGAGCAGGAACTGGTCGTAGGGCTTGTCGCGGTTGAACGCGGTCACGACGTAGTCGCGATAACGCCAGGCGGTTCCGAAGGCGACGTTCTCGTCAAGCCCATTCGAGTCGGCGTAACGCGCGATGTCGAGCCAGTGGCGGCCCCAGCGCTCGCCGTAGTGCGGACTGCTCAGCAGCCGGTCCACCACCTTGGCGAAGGCGTCGGGCGAGCAGTCGTGGACGAACGCCTCGACCTCGGCGGGCGTGGGCGGCAGCCCGGTCAGGTCGAACGTCGCGCGGCGGATCAGCGTCCGGCGGTCCGCCGGTGGGGCGGGCTTCAGCCCCTTCGCCTCCAGCTTCGCCAGGATGAAGTGGTCCAGGTGGGAGCGCGGCCAGGCGGCGGCACGGACCGCGGGCACGGGCGAATCCGTCGGCGGCTGGAACGCCCAGAAGGTTTTCGACTCCTCCTCCGGTCTCTTGACCGCCTGGTCCGGCGGGTAGGGCAGACCCATCTCAACCCAGCGCGCCAGGTCCGCGATCTGCCGGTTCGACAGCTTCTTGCCGGGCGGCATTTTCAGGTCGGGATCCTCGTGCCGGACAGCGCGGAGCAGCAGGCTTTTCGCCGGCTGGCCGACGACAGCCAGCGCCCCGGACCCGCCACCCTTGCGGATCGCCGCGTGGGTGTCGAGGCGCAGGTCGGCACGCTGCTTCTTCGGGCCGTGGCAGGAGTAGCAGTGGTCGGCCAGCAGGGGGCGGATGTTCGTCTCGAAGAAGCGGATCTGCTCGGGCGTGGGCTGCTTCTCTCCGGCGAGGCCATTCTCCGCACTACCGAGCCACACTGCGGGAAGGAGCAAGGCGAGGGTCGCGCGCTGCATGAGGGTTGCCCTACGTTTCACGAGGGGGACCGGGTTTGGGGGGCGTGCAGGGGGCCGGCAGGCTGAACGATACTCTTATCATCGTCGCCGGGATGCCGACAGTCAACCAGGAAGGGCGCCCTCAGCGGATGAGGGCCAGGATCAGCCGACGAGCCGGAAGCATAAGCGACGGACACACAGGGACCGTCGCTGACACTTCCGGCTCGTCGGCGTCATGGGGTTTGGTCCGGCGGCAGTTAGCGACGGATCTTCTCTCCTCCGTCGCTGACGCTTGCGACTCGTCGGCGCACCTGGATGGTTGTGTTCAGTACGTATTGCCGCCCCAACCGTATCCGCCTGACCCGTCGCCGCCCATCCAGTTCATCATCCCACCGTCGCCGCCCACCATTCCGCCGCCCCCGCCGAGCAACTGGTTCATCCAGTCGTTGCCAGCCGCCGGGGCGCTCGGAGCGTTCGGGGCGCTGGCGTCCGACTTGTTGAACGACTCGAGCAGATCGGGCAGCATGCCGAGGCCCTTCTTCAGCAGTCCGAGGAGGCCTTCCCCTGGCTTCGCCTCCTTGACCTGCTGGACCTGCCGGAACAGCCCCTGGTAGGTGGGGTTGTGCGGGTCGCAGCGGCAAACCGCGGCAAGGCTCTGCTGGGCGAGCCCGAACCACCCCTGCGCCCACGCGAAGTTGCCCGCCGCGTGGCACAGGTAGCCCATCCGCACCTGGCACGACCCCATCCAGTACAGCCGGTCCACCGGCTGCACGCCCGGGATCCGCCCGCACGCATCCAGCGTCCCGAGCGCCTGCTGGTAGTGTGCGCCGGCGGCGGCCGGGTTGCCCGTGCATTCGTACATCCACCCGGCCTGAGCAAGCTGAACACCTTGCTGGTACAGCTGCTGAATCGCGGTCCCGTTCATGATCAACCTCAAGTGCGATGGGAGAAGGTCGGTCCTGTCTTCTTCTCTTATCGGCACAGTCGGCGGTTGTGACGCAGGAGGAGCGATTTTCTCTGAATCGGGTACGGACAGAATGACCGTTACGGAGTTTGGTCCGCTGGCTCATCACCGGGCGGGTCTTCCTTCGGCCGGACTTTCCCGCAGCATCCGCGCGGCAGCAACGATCATCGCCAGCTTGCGCTCGGCCACCTCGGCCGACGCCACCGGGTTGTCCGCGAACGTGGCGAAGCCGCAGTCGGGGTTCAGGAACACCCGCTCCACTCCGAACAGGTGGATTGCCGCCCTGGCCCGCGCAATGATTTCCTCGAGCGACTCCACCCGGTCCAGTTTCTGGTTGACCACGCCCAGGCCGATGCGGGCCTCGACGGGCAAGTCGCGCAGCGCTTCCAGATCGCCGGCACGCGGCGTCGCCATTTCCAGGAAGAAGGTGCCGACCGGCAACGTCTGGAACAACTCCAGCAGCGGCGTGTAGGGGCCGTGCAGCGCGACCGCTTCGTCGCGGGACCAGTTGCCGCGGCAGACGTGGAGCGCCAGCCGCTCGCGCGGAAACCCCTCCAGGACGGCGCGAAGCAACTGGCCCGCAAAAGCTAATTCCTCAGCGCTGCCGCGCTTCTCGCCCAGCGTCCCACACATGAACGACCGCCCCGCGCGCGGCCGCGCGAACACGACCTCGGTCAGCACCGGCTCGTCGAGCTGAACCAGCGCCGCCCCGGCCGCCAGGAGATCCGCCAGCTCTTCGCGCAGAACGCGAACGACATCGACCGCCAACTCCTCGCGACTTGCGTAGGCTTTCTCGGCGACACATTCCAGCCACATTGTCCGGGTCAGCAAGTACGGTCCCGGCAAGGCGACCTTCACCGGCAAGGTCGTGAACCGCTGCACGCGCTGCAGTTCGTGAACCGCCAGCGGCCGCGAGCGCTTCAGCTTGCCGAACACCGCGGGATGACGGATCTCCTCGGCCGGCACGTCCAGCGCCCGCAACTCCTCGGCAAAGTGGTCCGGATCCGTGACGTATGGCAACAAGTCGGTGATCGGGATCAACTGACAGTTGTCAAGCCGCCCGCCGACGAAGCTCGCATAGCTGTCGCGCCGCTGCTCACCGTCGGTGGCGACGTCTACCCCCGCCCGTTCCTGGGCTGCGACCGCCAACCGCACCGCGTCGTCGGCGTACTGCTGGAATTCGTCGTCGGCCAGCCGCCCCGAAAGGCGCTCGTGCAGCGCCCGGAGCAACCATCCAGGGCGCGGCCAGCTACCGATGCCCATGACGGCCAGCGGCGGGAACGGCACGGTCGGCGGAGCGGCGGCCTGGCGTACTTCCGGGGCGGAGGGCATTTCGCCGGGACGCACGCTGTCCACGCTGCGCCGTCCGCCTTCGCCTTTGCGGACCAGATAGCTGCGCACCGGGCCAGCCCGCGTCCGCGATACCAGCGCGTTTCCCGTGAGACGGCACCAGGAGGGTAGATCCTCCTCGACGGAAGCATCGGTTGAGAGAATCTCCAGAACCTGGCCCGCTTCGAGCGGATCGATGTGACGGCGGATGAGAAGCAGGAGTCCATTGCCGCAGTCGAGTTCCCCACCATCGAAGCGCGCGTGGGGCGTGACCAGGTGCCGGTCGCTCCAGTCGGTCATGGCAATCTTTCCAGATCAGTAGGAGACGCCTGGGCAGCTATCGCCCATGAACTCAACCAACTTCGCGCCGCCGACGATCACCGCGCCCGGAATGAGCGCCGTCGCATCCAGCTTCCGCCGCTTGAAGCACGGGGAGCAAACATAGATCTTGCCGCCGGCCGCCGCATAGTTGGCCAGGAGATCCTTGAGCGGAGCGAAGCCCTCTTCCGCAATGTTGTCGGCATAGCCCTGGACAGCCAGGTGAACGCCTTCGGTGCTGAGGAAGACAACCGTATCCTTGTCGGACGCCACGGCGGCGTTGGCGATCACGAACGCCACGGTTGCCTTGTCGGGGTTGTCTTTCGCGACGGTTAGACTGACGCAGAATTTGCCGGGCACGGCTCACTCTCCTTTTCGCCGGATCCAGTAGTGCGGGTGGTTCATTGCTGCGAGCGTATGTCCACACAGGCGGCACCAGGCGGGCAGATCCTCGGGGGCCGCCGGGTCCGTGGCCGTCACCCGGAAGATGCTGCCGGCGCGAAGGTTCGCCAGCCGCAAGCGCAACGCCATCACCAGTTCGCCACACCCCATGTCCCCTGCGTCCCACGCCGCCGCCACCACGAGTTCCGCGCCGCTAGCCGCCGGGCCTACTTCCTTCATTGGGGAAGGCGTGGCGGCCCCAGCGCCGCAGGCGTCAACGCCGTCGATTCGTTCGGCTTCGTGCCATGCCTTGAGGTAGCATTCGCGCCTGTGGACGCAGGCCAGCAAATCGGACCACAACTCGCCCGCGGCGCGTTCGAGCCGGCGGCTCGTGCAGCTCAGACAGCGCGGGGCGTTTTTCAGTCCGAGGAAGATGCTGAACACGGCCTCGCGCGCCGAGTAGGGAGTGCCGCAGTCGGCGCAGGAGCCGCCCACAAGCGTTCGCAGTTCGCGCTGCGGCAACGACTCGCCGACCTCGGGATCGTCCCTTTCGGCCGACGAGCGGTACAGAGTATCGTCATTGTGTGTTGAAGTAGCCATTATTCGGAAGCTTACGAAATCGATCGTACCGAGCAAGCGCCGCGGCGATCGCGCGAAACCATCCATGCGCGGCCGTGGCGGAGTTGATGGGCCTGGCGCTGGCATGGACCGGAGGCGGGGCCGCCAGGTCAATCGATAGGATGTAGGCTCACCCGTGGCGCTCGCGCAGGCGCCGGGCGGCAGCGACCTCGTTTTTCAACTTCGTGTACACCTCGTCAAGGCTCACATCGGCGGCCGACCCGGGGGCGAATCCGCAGTCGGGGTTGAGCGTGAGGCGCGACGGCGCGACGTGCCTGAGCGCCATCTCGACGCGCTGGACGATCGCCTCGGGCGAGTCGATCTGACCTGGCTGACAGCTCACGCACCCCAGCCCAATCTCGACGTGCTCCGGCAGGCGCTTCAGCACCGACATGTCACCGGCCCCCGGGGTGGTGAACTCCAGTGTGATGTGGTCGGCCTTGAGCCGGGCGAGCTGCGGCAGGATCGGGTCGTAGCTGCCGCGGTGCTCGGCCTCGCCCCGCGCCCGCGCGCCGGCACGCCGGCACAGGTGGATCGCCAGCTTCACGCCGCTGATGCCCTCGACGAGCTGATTGTCCATGTCCACCGCGAAGTCAGCGGCGCGGTCCGCGTCGTCGTACTGGCGGCGCACGTTGGGATCGACGAACAGGCACAGGTGCGGGTCATCGACCTGGATGATTGACACACCCTCGTCACGGAGCAGCTCGACCTCGCGGCGCAGGATCGGGACGCAGGCGCACACGAACGCCTCGCGCGTTGGGTATGCCTTCGCCGATCGGGCCGGATCCCACATCCGCTCGCCGAGCAGCGCCGGCGCCGGCACGGTCGCCTTGATGCGGCGCCTTGTCAGCCGCTTGAGGTACGCGACCTCGCGGGCGATGAATCCGGGTTGTTTCGGCGCGAGCTTCTCGACGACGACGGTCCACGGCCGCCCGTCCGCCGGATTGCGGCTCAGCTCGAACCCGTGCGCCAGCTCGGCAATCACGCCGATGTACGACTTCCGCCACCACTCGCCGTCCGTCACGACGTCCAGCCCGGCCGCCTCCTGCATCGCAACCGCCGACTGGATTGCCGCCTGCATGAGGCGCCGGTACTCGTCAGCGTCGAGCGGGGACTCGTCGGCGATCAGATCCTTCACGAACCGCGGCCGCGGAAGCGACCCGATCACGGAGGTGGGGAACAGAGTGTCGCTCATGGTTACCTTTCCCAGCGATCAGTTATCGGTGAGATGAGGTTCAAGCCCACGGGTGGCGTCCCGTGGGCGAAGTCTCCAGCACTGCACCCACGGGGCGCCGCCCGTGGGCTTTACCCAGCAAGTCCCCCATCCCTTCTCAGGTGCCTGGTCGTCCAGTGCCGCCGGGCGTACTCGAAATCCTGCTGCGTATCGACCTCGATGTACCCGCCCGGCGTATCGACGTGCGCGAAGCACTCGCCGGCCTCGATCATCTCCTGAAACAGCAGGATCTTGTACGCCTTCTCGAAAACCTTCGCCTCGCGCCACGGCTTGCCGGCGTGCTGCTCGCGGCAGCGCTGGTAGTGGCGGCGCAGCCGGGCCGCGCCGTCGCGCGAGAACTTCGCCACGCCGATGTACTCGCCATACGCCTCCGCCGAGGGGATCGCGCGGTGGACGCGCGTCACGCGGCCGTCCGCGACGGTCACCTTCTCGGCATCGTCCGGCGGGTGGTCGGTGCGTTCCTCGTAGCGCGCCAGCCACTCGGTATCGACGGCCAGCGCCATGTCGGCGTCGCTGGCCGCCAGCCGGCCGACGACGTCGGGGGTGAACAGAATGTCGCTGTAACAGCAGATGAACGCTTCGTCCATCAGATCCTCGGCGTGGAACAGCGACGCGAGGATGTTGTTGTTCGGCCAGTCGGCATTGTGGCGGAACGTGAAGTGCGGATAGTCTGCCCGTACCTTGTCGATCTGGTAGCCGCCGACGAAGCAGACGCGGTCCAGCCCGTTGGCGGTGAAGGCGTCCAGCGCCCAGTCGAGCAGCCGGCGGCCCGCGACCTCAGCGAAACACTTGGGAGCGTCGGCGGTGGTCGGCATCAGGCGCGCGCCGCGCCCGGCCCCGATGACAATGACTCGCATTCTTCGACCTTCCGTTCTACGAGGATCATGACGGCCGCGATCAGGGCGAGGCCGTAGGCGATCATCGCCGTCGCCTGGTCCCACGTCACGCCGGCGCTGGACTGGACAAAGGCAGCAAAGACGAGAACCAGGCCGGCGGCCGCGACGACGAGAGCCCCGACCGCGGCCCAGCGGCGGAAAAAGCTGGCACCCATGCACGCCACCCCGGCCGCGGTCGCCACCGGCAGCGCGATCGGTTGGTCGGCGACGGCAACCGCGCCGCAGGCGGCTGCCAGGGTGAGGATCCCGCCGAGTTTCGGCACCAGCGCGGGCAGCACGCCGACGCGGCGCGATGTGGTGTTCCACAGCAGGGCGGTGAGGGCCGCACCCGCGAACGCCCACCCGGCCCAGATCTGGATCGCGGTCTGCCAGCCGGAGTGCCCCCCCTTGACGAAGTACCCGGTGATGACGTCGCCGGTCGCCGCTCCCATGTACCCCAGGAAGTTGACGAACCCGGCCGCCGCCGCCGACGTCCCCCTGTGGGCCAGGTCGGCCGGCGCCGTGCCGACGAGCAACACCTGCGGGCCGTAGATGCAAAATCCGACGACGACCAGGAGTAACATGGTCCCGAGCGGGCCGGCCTGGACGACCGCGTCGTACACCAGGGAGAGCAGCCCGAGGACAAACATGAGGAGGCAGACCGCGGGGGCGCGCCGGCCGTCGAAGAAGCGGTCGGTCGCCCAGCCGGCCAGGTAGGAACCGGCGGTCGCCCCGATCGCGATCACGAAGAACTGCAGCACCGCCTTGCCGACGCCGACCTGCTGCGCCTCCATCAGGTGCGTGACGCCCCAGTCGAGGAAGCCGTACCGGCAGGCGTTCAGCAACCCCAGCGCCAGGCCAAGCAGCCACAGAACCGGGTTGTACAGGGTCCAGTAGAGCGCCTCGGCGAACGGCAGCCGAACCTCGCGCGGCGGAGTCGGGGCCGGATCGCCTACCGCGGGGCTCGTTGCACCTGCCTCGTCAGGCGCTTCGCGCAGGCAAAGGAGCATGAACACGCCGGCCAGCGTCAGCAGCACGGCCGGGACGTAGAGCGCGCCGCGCCACCCAAGGAACTCGGCCGATTGCCCGGCGATGACGTAGGTCAGGCCGAGGGTAACCTGATAGCCGGTGCCGATGATCCCGACGGCGCGGCCGCGACGGCTGACCGGCACCCAGTTCGCCATGACGCGCACGGTCGGCGTCCACCCGAGCGACTGGCAGAACCCGTTCGTCGCCCACACGAACAGCAGGAAGAAGAACCCGGTGCTGAATCCGAACAGGACGTTCAGCGCCGCTGACCCGAACATGCCGAGCGCCAGCAGGACGCGCGGCGAGACGCGCTCGGCCAGCTGGCCGTTGACGAACTGCCCAACTCCGTAGGCGATCTTCAGCGACGCGAGGATCCATCCGACCTCATCGGCCCCGAGCCCAAGCCCGTCGCTCGCCGTCGGCGCCTTGAGACCGGGGACCGCGGCCGAGATGTTGGTGCGGCAGAAGTAGAACGCCCCGTATGTCAGCCACAACGTCCAGACGACGCGCTTTTCGCCGGGCAACGCACGGTCCGTGGTTCGCATGTCACCGTCTTCTCGGAGAGCCACGCTTGGGGGACGAACGCCGTGGCGGGCGGGAAACGGCTCGTTCGTCGGCGTCGGTTACAGGCCGGGCTGTTTGTCCGCGGCGAGGACGTCCAGGGCGGCCCCAGACTAGCCGACGCCCTGCGGGCGTCGGGGAGAGTCCTCTGGGGTGCGGCGTGTCTGCCATCACATCCTACGGAAGGCCGGACCGCAAGGACATTCCACAACCCCCCGGGCCGCCGTCCGCCGTCACGCCCCGCTTTTTGCAATCCGCTCGCCGGGGTGGTATGCTGCCTTCTTTCCTCGGAGACTCCACATGGGAGCGGAAGCGAAAGTCCCCGCCAGAGCATGGGTCGTCACCTTCGCCGGGACAGCGGTGAATCTGTGCCTGGGCATCCTCTACGCCTGGAGCGTGTGGAAGAAGGAGCTGACCGGCAGTTCCACCCATCCGCCCGGGTCGCCGATGGCCGGGCTGAACGAGGGCTGGACCTACCTCACCGACGCCCAGGCGACGTGGGCGTACGCGCTGTGCGGATTCATCTTCGCGCTGGTGATGATCCCGGGCGGGCGGCTGCAGGACCGCTGCGGACCGAAGGTCGGGGCCACGCTCGGCGGCCTCTGCCTGGCCGGCGGTTGCATCCTGGCGGGGCTGCTGCGCAGCTACGTCGGCCTGATCCTCGGCTTCGGCGTGCTGGGCGGAATCGGCATGGGGCTGGGGTACGCGGCCGCCACGCCAGCGGCCGTCCGGTGGTTCGGACCGCACCGGCGCGGGCTAATCGTCGGCCTGGTCGTCGGCGGGTACGGCGGGGCGGCGATCTACATCTCCCCGCTGGCGGACGCGCTCATGACGCACTTCGGCCTGTCCGGCAGCTTCATCGGCCTGGGCCTCCTGTTCGCCGTCGTGGTCATCGTCGCCGGCCAGCTCCTCAGCTGGCCGCCGGCCGGGTATGTGCCGCCCGGCGCTCCCGTGACCGCGTCCGCGCAGGCGGCGCGCCTGACGGGAACCGACTGGACCCCGAGGGAGATGCTGCGGACGTGGCAGTTTTACGCCCTGGTGTTCCTCTTCATCGGGTCGGCCCAGTCGGGGCTGCTGATCATCGCCAACGCCTCCCCCATGCTCAACGAGACGGCCGCCGCGGTGGCGTTCTTCGCGGCCAATGCGTGGCTGCTGTCGTCGTTCGGCGGACTGGTGAACGCCACCGGCCGGATCGGCACCGGCCTTTACTCCGACCGGATCGGCCGGAGTAACGCCTACCTCATCAACGGCATCGTCTCGGCGGGCTGTCTGCTGCTGATGCCGACCGTCATGGCGTCGCGGAACGTGCTGCTGCTGTTCCTGGTGGTCGGGGTGGCGTACTGGCAGTACGGCGGCGGGTTGGCGCTGATGCCGGCGTTCACCGCCGACTACTTCGGGTCGAAGAACCTGGGGTTCAACTATGGCCTGGTGTTCCTCGGTTGGGGCATCGCCTTCTTCGTGCCTCAGTTCGCCGGCTACCTGCGCGACGTAACCAGAACCCTCGACCACGCCTTCTACCTGTCCGCCGGCCTGCTGCTGGCGGCGGTGGCGGTCAGCGTCGTGCTGCGCCGCCCGCTGCGCGAGGGCGAGCGCCAGGCGGCGGCGTGACCGGCCGGTGCGCGCCGCCCGGCCCCGGCCGCTACAATAACGGCGGGCCGAAAGCGGAAGCGGTCCGAACCACCCATCTCCGTGGAGCGCGACCCATGATGCGTCTACCCATCCTGATGCTGGCCCTGGTCTTCGCCCTGCTCATCCCGGCTCCCGGGTGCGAGAAACGCGGCAAGGCCGGGCCGGCCTTTCACGCCATTTCCTATCCCGAAGCAATCGCGAAGGCGAACCGGGAGAAGAAGGTGGTGTTCATCGAGTTCTTCGCCGACTGGTGCGGCCCGTGCCGGCAGCTCGAACGGACGACGCTCGCCGAGGGGCGCGTGCGCGAGTTCCTGGCGACCAGGACGGTGGCCATCCGCGTCAACATCGATCACAACCCGGAGCTGGCCCAGCGCTTCCGGGTCTCGTCGATTCCCTGCATGGTGTTCGTCGATGGCCAGGGGAACGAGATTGACCGCATCCAGGGGCTTGTGAGCGCGGGGCCGTTTCTCTCCGAGGCCAGCCGGCTGGTGCGGTAAGGCGCCGCGCGAGAATCAGATGAGCAATGACAGGGGGATGACACCGACCGGCCAGCCCGGAGCGCCAGCGCCGGGCGCTGGCGCTCCGGGCTGGTTGGCCGAACTGCCCACTTTATTCTCGCGCGGCTCACGCGGCGGGCGGCAGCGGCCCCGGCGTGAGGGCGCGGAGGGGAGCGGTCTGGGCGGCCATCCAGGCGAGGCAGCGGGCCCAGTTGACCGACGAGCCGGGGGTCACGCTGCCGAGCACCCGTCCGCCCGTGGCCCCGGTCGCCGACGGCAGGCTGGCCGGCACGCCATCGACCGTCAGGGCCGCGAGGGCGCCGAAGGCGACCGCCTGCCGCGCCGCCGCCGGGATGCCGTGGCGGTCGGTCCGCTCCAGCGGGGTGCCGGGGAGCAGTTGCTCCAGCAGGTGCCACAGCAGCCCGTTGCGCACGCCCCCCCCGCTGAGCAGGACGCGCGCGGGTAACTCCGGCAGGAACCGGCCCAGCGCGCCGGCGACCGTCCGGGCGACGAAGTGGGTCGCCGTGCAGAGCAGGTCGTGCAGGCTCACGTTCGTTTGCACCGCTTGCTCGACCGCCTGACGGACGAACTCGTCGCCGAAGTCGGAGGGGTGCAAGCAGCGCGGCGGCCGGCGCTGCAGGGCCGGGTGGGCGAGCCAGCGCGCCACCAGCGGTTCGAGGCACCGACCCTGGACCGCGTGCTTGCCGCCCGCGTCACACATCTCGCGCTCCCCCGTCAGCCGCCGCATCAATCCATCGAGCAGCAGCCCGCACGGTCCGGCGTGGAACCCGATCACCTGACGCGGCTGGGCGTCTGCCGGCAGGTAGACGACCGACGCTGTCCCGCCGAGGTGGACCAGAGCCCTCGCCTCGCGCACATCGTGGAAGAGGAGGTAGTCGATCAGCGCCGTCAGCGGCGCGCCCAGCCCGCCGGCCGCCAGGTCGCGCAGCGCGAAGTCGCCGACCGTCGTCACGCCGGTACGCTCCGCCACGACCGCCGCCATCCCCAGCCCGAGCGCCGACGGAAAGCGCCCGTCCCCTTCGTGCCAGGCGCTGTGCCCGGGGCAGCCGATGCACTGCACATTCTGGAGACTAAAACTCGCCGCATCTGCGGCCTGGCGTGCGGCGGCGCTGAACGTCTCGCCGAGCAGGCGGTGAACGAGGCTCAGCTGCCGGGCGCCCTGGGCTCCGGCGCGGCGCAGCAACTCGCGCAGCTCGCGCGGGTAAGGCTGGTGCAGCGCGTGGGCCAGGCGGAGACGCAGGTCCAGCCCAATGCCCTGGATTTCCAGGAGGGCCGCGTCCACGCCGTCCAGGGTCGAGCCCGGGGCGAGGCCGATGAGCCAGCGGGTGGAGTTCATGGGGGGAGGCGGGAGGGACAAGGTGACAAGGCGACGGGGTGCCCAGGGAGGAAAGCCCACGGGCTGCGGCCCGTGGGCTTTCCTCCCTGTCAGGTTTCAGGCGGCCAGTTCCAGCGGCTGGGCCTGACGCAGGCACGCCTGGATGAAGCACTCGAACAGCTGCATGTCCAGCGCCGACGCGGTGTCCGACTCGGGGTGCCACTGCACGCCGATGCAGAACCAGTTCGGATCGGCCGACTCGATCGCCTCGATCACCCCGTCCGGCGCCAGGGCACCGACGCGCATCTTCGGCCCGACCGTGCGCACCGCCTGGTGGTGGGCGCTGTTGACGCGGATCTCACCGCCGCCGTAAATCTCGTCGAGGCGCGTGTTCGGCTCCAGCAGGACGGCGTGGCGGTGCGGGCCGTGGCAGGATGGGTCGTAGTGCGGCAGCGCCCGCGGCATCTCTTCCGGGAGGTGCAGGAACAGGCTCCCGCCGCACGCGACGTTCAGCTGCTGCATGCCCACACCGACCGCCAGCACCGGCAACTGGCGCTGAATCACCCGCCGGATCAGTAGCCGGTCGTTCTCGTCGCGCCGCTCCGCCATCGGCTGGACCGACGGGTGCGACGGCTGGCCGTACCGCTTCGGGTCCATGTCCAGGCCGCCGCTCAGGATGATGCCGTCGAGTCGGTCGAGGAACGCGTCGAGTTCCGCCTCCTTGCCCAGGGGCGGGAGGATCACCGGCAAGCCGCCGGCGGCCACGATCGAGTCGAAGTAGCCGGCGTTGAGGCGGACGTGGGCCGACGCATGTTTGCCGGCCGCGAAGAAGTCGGCGTTGATGCCAATACACGGCCGGGTGTGGTGGGCCATCATGCTCCCTCCCTGGAAACGCGCGGCGTCCTGGCCGCGCTGCCTCAGCCTCGGGGGAACTACCGTGATTCCACCCGAGCCTCTTCCTGCTCGCGGGCAGGCGGGAGTATAACGACCCCGTCACGCGGACTACAACCCCGAGATTTTCGCCCCGCCAGGCCCGTGGCGTATGTACAGGATCGCGTCCCGGGACCGGAACGCGGGGCGCCACGCGGGCGACCGGGCGACCCGCTCCAGCAGCCCGGTGCGGTCGTGATACCCCGCGTCGAGGACGAGGTAATCGACGGCGTAGGCGTCGAGGATCGCGTCCCACCCGTCGCGCCCGCAGGTGACCGCCGTGTACCGATCCCACACGTCGTCGGGATAGATCTCGATGCGCCCGTCCATGAACACCGTGAAGCGCGGAGCGCCTGCCCACCCGAGGTACTCGCCCCACTCCAGCCGGGTGAAAATTCGTCCCGACGGCGACCGCCCGGCGAGGTGGGTGCGCACCGCCTCCAGGTCGTCCTCCACCAGGGGGCCGGAGCGCGCGACGCGCAGCAGCGGGTTGTGGTCGCGCAGGCCCGGCAGACAGAACACCACCGCGAGCACCATCACCCCGAACACGACTGCGGCCCCGGTCGAGGGTTGCGCCTCGTCCCCCACCGCCTGCCGCCGTGCAACCAGCGCGGCGAGAAGAGCGGCGAGCAGCGGGGCGATCGCCAGCAGCCACCACGCGACCAGGCGCACCGATCCGCACGCCAGCGGCAGGAAGCACACGACCAGGACCACGTCGCGCGCCACCGGCGCCCGGCCTCGGCGGCGCCAGTTCGCAACGGCGAGCCCCGCCAGCAGCAGGAGCGAGGCAAAGAACGCCACCCCGATCCACTCATCGAGGGCCGGCGGCGCCCACTCGTCGATGCGGCGCGCGGCGGCCGTGTTCGACGTCAGGCCAACGTAGCGGTAGATACCCCACCCGTAAGGGTTCACCAGTGTCGCAAGCGCACTGAACGCCAGGCAGAGGGTCAGGGCGCGGAAGTGCGGGTCGCGGAGCAGACCCCGTCCGATGCGGCGGGCCTCCCACGCGGCAGCGAGGAGGAAGCAGCCGATTAGCATCAGCCCGGCGGGGAAGGCGCCGTGCAGGTTCGCCCACAGTGCCAGCACGACCGGGCCAGCTACCAGCAGCCACCGACGCCGGCGCGACCCTTCCATCACCGCGTAGAGCACCACGAACAGGAGCAGGGAGTAGGTCTGCGGGCGGATGGTCAGGACGTTCCACAGCCCGAAGAAGGTCAGGACGCCGACGGCCGTCGCCACCCCGAGGTTGCCGCACCGGACCCGGCACAGCCACGTCAGCAGGGCGAGCGTGACCGCCACCGTCAGGGCATTGACGCACCGCACCAGCTCCAGGCCGCCCAGGTCGAACAGGGCGTGGTAACCGAGCTGGCTCAGCCAGTTCACGTCCTGGAACGGCCGGCCGGCGACGGTGAACGTGAAGCGGTCCTCGTCGAGCAGCCGCCCCTCGGCCGCGATCGCCTGCCCGCGCGCCAGGTGGTGCCAGAAGTCGGCCAGGTAGTGGCGGTCGGTCGCCAGGGCGATGAACGCGAGGACCGGAACCAGGGCGTACCGCACCCAGGCGTCCGTCGGCCTCAGTCGTGTAAGTGCCGCGCACATGCCGCCTCCCTCCAGCCTGAAAGCCCACGGGTGGCGTCCCGTGGGTGGCGTGCTGGGGATTTGGCCCACGGGCCGCCACCCGTGGGCTTTCCCTCATCCTCGTGTCCCAAAGGGCTGCGCAAATATAGGTTCTCTCCGGGGCCGACGCAGGCCGAGGGGGGGAGGCAGGGTCGATTTGATGAAGCAATTCTTGCGCGCCGGAAATGTCCAGAAACGCGATTTTCCGGCCCCAGACGCTTGCTTCGCGACCGCCGGGAGTGTAGAACGCTATCCGAACCCCTAATCGACAGGTGGCGGGCTAGACTGGCGCCTGGCCCGCGCTGGGCGGAGGAGGGTCGGGCGTCCTCGTTGTTCCGTCACCGTGCATCGTCGCCAGAAAGGATCAGGACTGATGGGAGACTTTATCGGCTCACCCATGTTTTTTGTCGTCGGCGCCGTGGTCCTGCTGGGGCTCGTCGGCCTGCTGTTCGTGCTGCGCAACAAGCGCGAAGACGATTGAGGGGCGGACGGTGAGCGGGCGACAGCGCACCGCCGCGGAGCAACCCCTCCGTTCGCTGGGCGGTGTGGGGAGCGCAAGCCGAAGCCCACGGGCCGCGGCCCGTGGGCTTTCCTCATCGGCTCATTCTTCTCCCGCACGCCCTACCTGCCCCTGAAGCGTCCCTGCTCCTTCGACCAGTCCCCGACGACCGCCTCCACCGTCACCGCCCGCCGCTCCCGCCATACCTGCAGTCGCACGCGCTGGCCCGGCGGGAGGGTGCTGATCAGGTTGATCAGGTGCGTCTCGTTGCGCACCGCTACATTCTCCACCTGCAGAATGACGTCGTTGCCGCGCAACCCGGCGGCCGCGGCCGGCGTGTCCGGGTAGACCTGCTCGACCAGCGCACCGCGGACGCGCTCCAGCCCCAGCCGCAGCGCATCGGCCGGCTCGAACCCCTGGGTCAGCTGCATCCCCAGGTAGCCGCGCGACACCACCCCCTTCTCCAGCAACTCGCGCGCGACCCGCCGGGCCAGGTTGCTCGGGATGCTGAAGCCAACCCCGCTGCTGCTGCCGCTCTGCGAGGCGATGGCGGTGTTGATTCCGATCACCTCGCCGCGCAGGTCCACCAGCGGCCCACCGCTCGACCCCGGGTTGATGGCAGCGTCGGTCTGGAGGAAGTCCTTGATCCGGATCGTTGTTCCCAGGCTCACCTGGCCGCGGTCGCGCGCACTGATGATCCCGTGCGTCACCGTCTGGTTCAATCCGAACGGGCTGCCCATGGCGAGCACCCAGTGGCCGACGCGCATCCGGTCGCTGTCGCCCAGCGGAGCGGTCGGCAGTTTGACGGACGTCTCGATACCGAGCACCGCCACGTCCGACTCCGGGTCCGTCCAGACGCGCGCCGGGCGGAACACCCGGCCGTCCGCCAGGTGGACCGTGATCTGCCCGGGCTGCGCCCCCGCGACGACGTGGTTGTTGGTCAGGACGAAGTACCCGGCGCGCCCGTCGATCCGGGTGATGACGCCGGAGCCCGAGTCCTCCACCGCGCGCCCCTTGCCGCTGGCTCCGGGGCGTGCCGGCCGGCTCGACTCGACCGCGACGACGGCCGGGCTGACGGCCCGCGCGACGGCCTCAAACCGTTCTTCCAGCGTCGCCGCCACGTCCTTCCCGGCCCCGCCGCCGGGCTGCATCGGCGCGGGCTGGGCGGCGGCAGGGATGGCGAGGCGGGGGGCGATGGTGTTGACGGCGGCCCCGCCGAGGAAGGCGCAGCCGATGATGCCGAAGAGGTAAAGGAGTTGTTTCGCCATGCGATACCCCGGACGTGTCGGAGGAACCCGGGTGGAGAGGGGAGTGAACCCCGGGTCGAGCCGCCTTCAATTCTAGGCGGCCCCCGCGCCCGGGGGTGAGGCTTTTCGCCTCCGCAGGAGGAAAGTTTGGCAGGGGAAGGCTGCAAAAAACGCACAGAGCCCGCAGCTGTTAGCTGCGGGCTCTGTGCGTGGGGGTCGGTCCCGGGCTCCCGATGTCCGCAACCGCGGACGGTGGTGATCGGTGCGCCGGACCGTCGTCGAGCGGGGCGGTCAGCGGTTGCCGGACAGATCCATCTCGATGTCGGCGAGATCGATCTCGCGCCGTTCCTCCAGCGGGGTCTCGCTCTCCGAAACCTTCTCCCAGTTGCCGGCGGCGCCGCGCCGGTCCCACGACCCGTACATCTCCATCTCGCGCTGGCACTGGATGCAGGTCGTGATGAAGGGTAGGGCGTTCAGCCGCGCGACCGGGATCCTCTTGTGGCACCCCTCGCACATGCCGTAGGTGCCCTGCTTCAGCCGGTTCAGGGCCCGCTCGATCTGGGCGACCTCGCGGGCCTCCAGTTCAGCCAGCTGGGACGCGACCTCCTCGCTGCCCGTGTCGAATGCCAGGTCGGCGCTGTCCCCGGTCGGGTCGCTACCCTTGTAGTTCTTCAGATCCTTCAGTTCGCCGCCCAGGCGCTTGCGCAGCTCATCGCGCCGCGCCACCAGGGATTTGTGCAGCCGCAACAGTGCGTCACTTCGTGCCATGGCTCACCACCTCGCTCGGTTATGCTTCAAAGTGCCCCAGAACCTGTTGATATCCCAGCAAACTTTGTGCCGACAGTCGAAAGAATCGACGCCTCGGCTCGATTCAGCCCAACTCTGGACTGGTGCAAGAGTAAGGATCGGATCAGTGCAAACTGGGCAGGACAGAGGGCGTGCCAACGCCCTCCGTAACAGATCCAAAACTGTCCGAATCGTTAGCCCTGCGTGTCAAAATTGACCACGCGAAGGGAATTCGCAAACCGCCCCAAGTATACCTGACGGAACCAGCCCGGGTTGGGAGAAATCGGCGAGAACCTCGCAGGTTTGGCGGGTTGCGTGCCGACTCGGGGGCAGGACCGTTCCCTCTCCGGGGAGAGGGGGGCGTTCGGGGAGGGTTTACCGGATCGAGATCCTTGTCCGGCAAACCATTCGGTTGAATCCTCGTCCGGCCGATGCGAAAATCCGCCGTACCAATTGCCCGCACCTCTCAAGACGCTTCAAACGCCCTTCCTTGCGCACCAAACGTCACTTCTTTTCCAGCCCAACCACGTGGACACTTTGAAGTCGAGGCTCCTGGCCCCTCAGTGCGGCAAAAACTGCACAAAGGGGCAGGGGGGTCTCGTAACGCCACTGCTCCACGTACCGGCGGTAGAGGATTTGCCGGCTGGTGTTCCGGGGGGGACCGAGAACCTCAGCGAGCTGCGCGGGTGAGCGGACGGCTTCCGGGAGCACCTTCGCCATTCGCTGCGCCAGGTCCGCCAACTTTTCCGGTTCGGCAACCGGGTTGCGCTCCTGAAGGATTGTGTGTACCCGGGCGCGGATTCGCTTCGCTTCCCTGGTGTCCACCGCCCGCGCGAGTTCGAGCAAACGAACCGGCTCCTCTTCGTCCTTTGCGGCAACGGGTGCCTGGTGCGCCGCGCGCGGTCCGCGCGCTCCTTCCGCGCTGCCCTGCGCCACCCACCAGACAATCACGACCAGTACAGCCGATCCGGTGTGAAAGTAGCGGGCCAACCCCGGGCGACGGAAGGGGTGCATGGGGTTCCTTTCGTAACCAACCGTCACCCTCCGAACCCCGAACTGGGGTCGCGGGGATGAGGAACGGGGAAGCCTCTGCAAGGCGGGCTGGGCGCGAAGATGAGGCTTGCAGGCAAGTGCAGCGCCAGGCAATACCGCCGGACGTCCTGCGGGCAAGTAAGCAAGAGCTTCTTTGCATCTTGCGTGGCGACTCCCTTCGGCGGGGGTTAACCATCCTGCTTCGTCCCCGCAGTACTATGGGTCAATATGGTATGCCCTGTTTTGCCGTTGTCAAGTAATTCTTTCGATTTTCTCCAGGTTAGCGGTCCGGAGCCAAAAACCCACGGGTGGCGTCTCGTGGGCCGAGTGCTGCCTCCAACCCCTGATGCTGGCCTGGACGTCTGTCCGATACAAGCAGTATGGCCCGTCCCCGGACCATGTCGCGCGAGGCATTCATGACCGACGGCACCGAGCAGGCCGAGGAAACACCGCGCCGCGGGCTCAGCCGTTGGCCGGTGCGCGCTGTCTTCCTGGCGGCGCTCCTGCTGGCCTGGCTCGCCCGCGGGGGAACGGCGGCGGCGGTGGAGATCCCCGCCTACCTGCCCCGGTACGACCTGGACGTCGATCTGCGTGTGGACGAACAGCGCGTGGTGGTGCGCGAGCGGGTCACCTGGACCAACCCGAGTCGCACCCCCACGGCCCACGTTGTCTTCAACGTCGCCTCCCATTACGCGGTCCCCGACAAGGACGTCGGCCTCCTCGCGAAGATGCTCGAACTCCTCCGCCTCGCCCCGAGCCAGGCTCTCGACTTTGGCGGGCCGGCGTGCGAAGTTCAGGCCGTTACCCTGTGCCCCGCAGCGCCGACCGCGACCGGCACCGCGCTTCCGTTCGCGTGGCGCGAGGACAACCTCACCGTCCTGGAGGTCTACCTTCCCGGCCCCGTCGGACCCGGTGAGAGTGTTACCCTCGACCTGGCGTTTACTCTCCGCCTGCCGCAGAAGCAGGGGCGGTGGGGGCAGTGGGGCGGCGTCACCTTCCTGGCCCAGTGGCTGCCGGTTACCGCCTACTACGACGACACCGGCTGGCAGCCGCCGCCGTTCATCCCCTGGCACCAGCCGTTCTTCAACGAGGCCGGCGTCTACACCGCCCGCGTCACTCTCCCCGCCGACCAGAAACTCGGCTCGACCGGCTCGGTGGCGGCCGAGACGGACCTGGGCGACGGCCGCCGCCGCGTCGCCATCGGCCCGGTCTGCGCGCGCGACTTCGCGCTGTTCTGCAGCACCCGCTTTCAGGAGCTTCGGGGCCACGCCGGGGGCGTCCACGTGCGCTGCCTCGCCTTCCCGGAACACGCCTTCTACGCCCGCGTCATCCTCGACGCCGTCTGCGAAGCACTCCCGGTTTACTCGAGCTGGTTCGGCCCGTTCCCCTACCCCGAGTTCACCGTCGTCGAGTCGTACTTCGGGTGGAACGGTAACGAGTGCGGCGGCGTCGTCATGATCGACCAGCGCATGTTCGCCATGCCCCACCTGGCACGCGACTACGTCACCTACCTCGTCTCCCACGAACTGTGCCATCAGTGGTGGTACAACGTCGTCGGCACCAACGGCTACGCCGAGACGTGGATGGACGAGGGGCTGGCGACGTACTTCAGCCACCGGCTGATCGATTCGCGGTTCGGCAAGAACAACACCCTGCTCCGTTGGCCGACGGCCCTGGGCTGGCTGCCGAACATCCGCCGGGAGGACTACCGGCATTACGGCATGCTCGGAACGATGGGCCGGGGAGAGGCGACGGCCACCGTCCAGGAGATGCCGGCGTTCCTCCACCTCGGGAACCTGAACAGCATGGCCTACGACCGGGGCAGCCGCATCGTCGGCATGATCGAGGCGCGCCTCGGGGCCGACGCCATGCTCGACTTCATGCGCCGCGTCTACGGCAAGTATGCCTTCCGCATCCTGCGCGTCGCCGACTTCCAGCGCGAGCTGGAGGCGTACACCGGCCACTCCTGGGAGGAGTTCTTCCGCGACTGGCTGTACCGGCCCGGCATGGTCGATTGGTGCCTGGAGAACGTTCGCCTTGAACAGTGGTCCGACGGGGACGAGTGGGCGCGGCGCATCAGCCGCCCACGCCTCGCGCTGCTCTCGAAGCCGCACGCCAGCGGACCGGGGGATCGGCCGTGGAAGGTGACGGCGGTGCTGCGCCAGAAGGGCGAGTGCCGGGAGCCGACCGTCCTGGGGATCCGTTACGAGAAGGGGCCGGCATACCAGCTGCGCGTGCCGATCGCGGCCGGCGGGCCGGGGATGCAGATCGACGACGGGGCGGTCCGAGTGGAGACGTGTACTGACGGAACGGTCCGGGTCGAGGTGGTGGTGCCGCACCGGCCGCGCCAGCTCACCATCGACCCGGATCAGGTGCTGCTCGACCGGAACCCGACCAACAACTCCTGGCGGCCGGCCGCACGCCTCCGCTTCACTCCGCTCTACACGTCGCTGGAAGAGACCGATCTGACGAACGCCTACGACCGCTGGAACGTGATCGTCGGCCCGTGGCTGTACGGGGCGGCGTACCACGACCCGTGGTACATGCGCTCGACCATGGCCGGGGTGCGCGCGGCGCTGTACCGGACCCAGGAGTTCACGACCGGGGCGTACCTCGCCTACCGGACCGACGACCGGAACATCGTGGCCGGGGTGGACGGCCTGCGCGACCACTGGCCGTTCCCGCGAACGCAGGTCGGGTACAACGTCGAGCACAGCCTGACGACCCTCAGCCCCGGATATCAGCCGTGCAGCCGGGCGGTCCTGTTCGGCCGATACATTTTCACCTACGGCAGCAGCCTGTACCTGCCGCCGTTCAAATACGCGGAGGTGTTCGGGACGGTGCAGGACCGATGTCTGCCGTTCCCGGAAACGCCGACGCCCGGGGCGGAGCGATTCGACCGGCAGGCTCTGGCCGGGTTCCACTACCACCAGTATTACCTGACGCCCTACTGGGATCCGGAGGGAGGCGTCGCGCTCGACGTGACCTACCAGGCGGGGTTCCCGGTGTTCGGGATCCGGGAGGGGTCGCACCAGGCGTTCGGGCAGGTGGCGACCGTCAAGGGATGGCCCGGGTGGCTGGGGTTCGTGCGGGATCTGCCGGGGCTAGGGTGGGTGGGCAGTACGCGGTTCGCGTTCCGCCTCTACGGAGCCGCAGCCGTTCCGGGGCGTGGGCAGTTCTTCACCCTCGGCGGCGGCGACCAGTTCCGCGGGTTCGATCTGCGCGAGCGGCAGGGGAGCATGGCGTGGATCGCCAGCGCCGAATGGCGTATCCCGCTCCTCACCGGGCTCGAGTGGGACGTGTGCGACCACGTGGCCGGGGTGCGCAACGTCTACACGGCGCTGTTCTACGACGCGGGCGACATGTTCGTGAGCGGCCGCTCGCTCGGGTCGGTGGCCCACGCACTCGGGGCCGGGCTGCGGGTGGATGTCGCCTGGTTCGGGCTGATCGAGCGGACGATGCTGCGCCTCGACGTGGCGAAGACCGTCAACGCCAGCACCCCGTGGCAGATCTGGATCGGCATCCAGCACCCGTTTTAGGGCAGGGACACCGGAGGGGGCAGGGTACGGTCCCTGACCTTGACCAGTCGGGGAACCATCTGCTATACCCTGCTCCTGCACGGCAGTGACCTCCTTGACCCACACCTCGGACTCGCCCCGGCTGCCCTGACCACCGCCCACCCGCTCCCTCCCGCCCGGCATGGAGGCCAGTGGCGCCGCGAGCCGTGTACCCTGCGAGATCACCCACAGTCCGCTGACCCCAGCGCGAGAGGACAGACGATGCCGACAGCCCTTATCACGGGAGTCACTGGCCAGGACGGATCGCACCTGGCCGAGTTGCTGCTGGCGAAAGGCTACCGCGTGTGCGGGATGGTGCGCCGCGCCAGTACCGAGAACTTCCAGCGCATCGAGCATCTGCGCGACCGGGTCGAGCTGCTCCAGGGCGACCTGCTCGACCAGACGTCCATTGCCCGCCTCCTGCGGCAGGTGCGCCCCGACGAGATCTACAACCTGGCGGCCCAGTCGTTCGTCCCGACCAGCTGGGACCAGCCGGTCCTGACGGCCGAGTTCACTGCTGTCGGCGTGACGCGCATGCTCGACGCGATCCGCGAGGTCTGCCCGGCCGCCCGGTTCTACCAGGCGTCCAGCAGCGAGATGTTCGGCAAGGTGCGCGAGACGCCGCAGAGCGAGCTGACGCCGTTCTACCCGCGCAGCCCGTATGGCGTGGCCAAGGTGTACGGCCACTACATCACGGTGAACTACCGCGAGAGCTACGATCTGTTCGCCTGCTCGGGCATCCTGTTCAACCACGAGGGACCGCGGCGCGGGCTGGAGTTCGTCACCCGCAAGATCACCCACGGCGTCGCGAAGGTCAAGCTCGGGCTGGCGAAGGAACTGCGGCTGGGGAACCTGGACGCGAAGCGCGACTGGGGGTATGCGGGCGACTACGTCCGGGCCATGTGGCTGATGCTCCAGCAGGACCGGGCCGAGGACTACGTCATCGGGACCGGAGAGACGCACTCGGTCCAGGAGTTCATCGAGATCGCGTTCGGCCGCGCCGGCCTCGACTGGCGCGACCACGTCGTCATCGACCCCCAGTTCTATCGCCCGGCCGAGGTCGATCTGCTCCTCGCGGATCCGTCGAAGGCAAAGCGGCAACTCGGCTGGGAGCCGGAAGTCAGCTTCCCCGATCTGGTGCGCATGATGGTCGATGCCGACCTCGCCGCGCTGCGGCGCGAGGGCGTGACGCGCCCGGTCGCGGCGACGCGGGATCGGGCCGCCTGATTGGGGCAACGGCGTTCGGCGGCCCGGGAAACGGTTGCGGAGATAGGGATTGTGACGAGCACGATCCACGGCGGTTTCGACAACCGGGAAAGTTGCCCAAACAGCAAGGGGCGCAAAGTTCCGAAGTCAGTCGAGACACCCGTGGCCTTTGAAAGAGTCTGCCCTTGCACGCCGTCACGGAGCGACGTTCGGAACGCGGAGAAGAGGAGCGCGCATGAGCGGTTACTTCGGAGCGATCTGGAAGTGCCGGTTTTTCTGGCTTAGCCTGGTCAAGATGGATCTGCGCACCCGCTATCGCCGCTCGGTCCTGGGCATGGGCTGGTCGCTGCTGCACCCGATCGCGATGACGGTCATCCTCTGCATCGTGTTCCAGCACATCATGATGCCCGAGGACGGCGTGGAGGGTTATGCGCCCTACCTGCTGGCCGGACTCGCGACCTGGAACCTGCTGATGACGGCCACGACGTCGGGATGCGCGTGCTTCTTCCAGGGCGAACCATACATCCGCCAGTACCCGGCGCCGCTCGCCATCTACCCGTTACGCACGGCCCTCGGCGGGATGATCCACTTCTTCATGGCCCTGCTCGTGGTGGTCGGGATGGTCTGGGTACTGAAGGGGTTCGGCAATCTGGCCACGCTCTGGTTTCTGGTTCCCAGCGTGCTAATCCTGTTTCTGTTCACGTGGGCGCTGACGACCCTGGCGGGCATCGCGAATGTTTATTTCCAGGACACCCAGCACCTGTGCGAGGTCGGGTTCCAGATCATGCTGTACATGACTCCGGTCATCTACCCGCAGAGCCTCCTCCAGCGCAAGGGGCTATCCTGGCTGGCCGACTACAACCCGTTCGCGGCGATGCTCGAACTAATCCGCAAGCCGGTCGTCGAGGGAAAACTGGTCCCGACCCACACACTCCTGTTCGCGCTCGGCACGCTGGTTGTGGTGACGAGCTGCGCCATGTACTCGCTCCACCGCTGTCAGAAGCGGCTCGTCTTCTACCTCTAATTACCGAATATCGCCCTGTTGTTTCTTCTTGCCGCTTGCGGCAGGTAGAACCGGCGGGTCGCGGACCGGCGCGGTGACTCCACGGAAGGTAAAGGGAAGCCTGGGATGGCACGAATCGTTCTGGACAACCTGAGTCTGACGTTTCAGGTTCGGCCGCACGCCCGGATCACGTTCAAGGAGTTCGTCGTGCGGCGTCTGGTCCGGCGCGAGCGCCTGCCGACCGGGATGATCGAGGTGCAGGCTCTCAAGAACCTGAACCTGGAGATCCGTGAGGGTGAGCGGATCGGCATCATCGGCCACAACGGGGCCGGCAAGAGTACGCTGCTAAAGGTGCTGGCCGGGATTTACTCGCCGACCGAGGGGAACATCACCGTCGAGGGCAACATCAGCTCCCTGTTCGACCTCGCGTTGGGGTTTGAACAGGAGGCGAGCGGGTGGGAGAATATCTACTATCGCGGCTACCTCCAGGGGGAGACGCCGCAGAGCATCCGGCCGAAGATGCAGCCGATCGCTGAGTTCAGCGAGCTGGGCCACTTCCTCGACATGCCGGTGCGCTACTACTCGGCCGGCATGAAGGTGCGCCTGGCGTTCGCGATCGCCACCGCCATCGATCCGGAAATCCTCCTGGTCGATGAGGTGCTGAGCGTCGGCGACATGGCGTTCCAGGAGAAGGCCCGCCAGCGGATGCGCGAGATGATGTCGCGGGCCCGGCTGATCGTCATGGTCAGCCACGAACTGCGTTCGATCCAGAGCCTGTGCCAGCGCGTGGTGTGGATGGACCACGGCAACATTCGCATGGTCGGCGAGCCGGACGAGGTGATCAAGGCGTATACCGAGTGGGTGACCGCCCCGCAGCCGTCTGCGGAGCTGCCCGTTGGCGGCCAGGTCCGGGCCGCGTAGGGCTGGTCGTCTTCCCGTTGTCCGCCCCTCCCCCAGGCACCCCCGCCCAGCGATGGGGCAAGCGCCATGACCGAGAACACCGACCGTCTCGCCGGCCCGCTGCGGTTCTTCCCGTTCCTGCGTCCGATGGTTTGGGGCGGGCGCCGGCTCGCCGCGGCGCTGGGCAAGACGCTGCCCGACGGCCGCGCATACGGCGAGTCGTGGGAGGTGAGCGACCACGCCCTGCACCGCAGCGTGGTCGCGGTCGGACCGCACGCCGGGCGCTCGCTGCGCTACCTGATGGAGCAGTACCGCCAGGCACTCCTCGGCCCGGTGCGGGCGGAGACGTTCCCGTGGCTGGTGAAGTTCCTCGACGCGCGTGACTGGCTGTCCGTCCAGGTCCACCCGGACGAGGAGGCGGTCCGCCGGCTCTGGCCGGGCGAGGGGTCGAAGACGGAAGCCTGGTTCGTCCTGGAGGCGCAGCCGGACAGCCGGATCTACGCCGGCCTGCTGCCCGGAGTCGGGGAGAAGGACATCCGAGCGGCGCTGGCCGCGAACGTCGTCGGCGAGTGCCTGCACCAGTTTACCCCGAAGCCGGGCGACTGCGTGTTCCTGCCGGCCGGGACGGTCCACGCCCTCGGCGGCGGGGTACTGCTCGCGGAGGTGCAGCAAACCAGCGATGCCACCTTCCGGCTATACGACTGGGACCGCCGCGATGCCGATGGGCGGTCCCGGCAGCTTCACGTTGAGGAGTCGCTGGCGGCCACTCACTGGGACCAGGGGCCGGTCCACCCGGTGCGGGCCGATGCCGGGCGGGCGAAGTTGCAGCCGCTCGTCCGGTGCCGCTACTTCCACCTCGACTACCTCGGCGGCGCTGGGCCGCACGCCGTGGGCGGGATCGGAGCGCTGCAGGCGCTGATCGTGGTCGCTGGAGGCGGCCGCCTGGAGTCCGAGGAGGGCGAGGAAGATCTGCGCCCCGGGCACACCCTGATCTTCCCGGCCGAGGGCCGGCCGGTCCGCGTCCACCCGGGCGACAGCCTTGGCTGCCTGGTCTGTACCCTCCCTGCCTGATTGCCCTTATCCTCGCTCCCCCGTCCGGCCGATCTTGGGACGGAACCCAGGAGAGGGATCGTCATGCGCGTGGTTCTCAACCAGTGGACGGTCGCGGGCCAGCGGACCGGCATCGGCCACTGCGTCGCAGAGCTGATGAACGAGCTGCCCGGCCAGGCCGGCGCGGACGAGGTCTTCTACTTCCCGCCGGCGTGGGTGCTGCGCTGCAAGGGGCTGTGGGGCCGGCTGACGAGCGGCCCGCCCGCCGGCCCGTCCGGCGGCGCCCGGCCGTTCGCCCCCCTGCGCTCTCTCAAGGCGGCCGCCCGGCAGACCCTCCGCTGGTGCGGCCGGTCGGCCAACGCCTGGAACTTTCGGCGCTTCGTCCGGCGGCACCGCATCGATCTGTACCACGAGCCGAACTACGTCCCGTTCCCGTCGGACCTGCCGACGGTCATCACGGTCCACGACCTGTCGGCCCTGCTGCACCCGGAGTGGCACCCGTCGGAGCGCGTCGCCCACCACCACCGCCACTTCCCGGCCGCCGCCGCCCGGTGCCGGCATTTCATCACTGTTTCGGACTTCACCCGCCGCGAGGTCATCGAGTACCTCGGCGTCCCGCCGGAGCGCGTGACGCGCGTCCACAACGGCATCCGCCCGACCCTGCGGCCGCTGCCGCGCGACGCGGTGGCCGCGACCCTGCGGCGTCTCGGGCTCCCGGATCGCTACCTGCTGCACGTCGGCACCATCGAGCCGCGCAAGAACCTGCTCACCCTCATGCGCGCCTACTGCACCCTGCCGGCGGCGGTACGCGAGGCGTGGCCGCTGCTGCTCGTCGGCGGCTGGGGGTGGCGCACCGAGGAGGTGTTCGCCTACTGGCACGGCGAGGCGCGTCACCGCGGCGTCATCCATCTCGGCTACGCGGCGGAGGAGGATCTGCCGGCCCTGTACAACGGGGCACGGGCGCTGCTGTGCCCGTCGCGGTACGAGGGGTTCGGGCTGCCGCCGGTGGAGATGCTCGCGTGCGGCGGAGCGGTCATCTGCTCGACGGCCGCGGCCCTGGTCGAGACGGCCGGCCCGAACGCCCACAAGGTCGAGGCGGCGGATATGGACGGGTGGCGGAACGCGATGGCCCGCGTCGTGGCGGACGACGCCTGGTGGGCTGCCCTGCGCCGCGGCGCTGTCGAGGCTGCCCGGCCGTTCACCTGGGTCCGCAACGCGGCCCAGACGTGGGCCGTCTACCGGACCGTCCACACCGGCCGGGCGATCCCGGCACCCGCCCCGTCCCGGGCGGCGTAACCGGACCCACGCCGTAACACCCGCCTCGCCGTTCGCCCACTAGCCCCTTGCTCCCGGGCGTCGTTCGTGGAAGAATACAAAAGTTCCGCCCACAGTGCGGGCGCCCCTCCGGGAAGAGGGGCAGGGGGGTTCCGAATGGCGCGCAAGGTTCTGATCGTCGAGGATGAGGAGGACATGGGCCACCTCCTTGTCGAGACTCTCCATCACTGGGGCTTCGAGTCCACCCTCCTGCTCCGCGGCGGACCGGCCGTCTCCCTCGCCCGCCAGGAACAGCCGGATGTCATCCTGCTGGACCTGATGCTACCCGACATGGACGGCTACGACATCTGCGAGCAGCTCAAGCTCGACCGCGCCACGAACCTCATCCCGGTCATCATGGTGACCGCCCGCAGCGGGTACGAGGACCGGATGCGCGGCTTGCAGGTCGGCGCCAACCACTACCTCACCAAGCCGTTCACGGAGGAGCAGCTGCGTCGGGCGATGACGACGGTACTGACCTGGCGCGAGGAACTGCAGCGGCGCGGGGCCGAGGGCGAGGTCCACTTCCAGCTTCTCAGCGACGTGCGCTACCTGGAAGACCTGAACCGGCTGCTGGCATCGTTGTTCCTGTTCACCCCGCTGGCCCAGTCGCAGGTAAAGCAGCTGATCACGGTGGTGCGTGAACTCGGCGTGAACGCGATCGAGTGGGGGCACCGGCGCCAGGTGGACCGGGTCGTGACGGTGACGTACCACATCGACCGGGAGAAGGTGACGATTGTCATCCGCGACACCGGGCCGGGGTTCAACCACCGCGACCTGCCGCACGCCGCCAACCCGGACGATCCGATTGCCCATCTGCCGATGCGCGAGGCCCTGGGGCTGCGCGAAGGCGGGTTCGGTATCCTGATGGCCCGGGCGATGGTGGACTCGCTGGAGTACAACGAGAAGGGCAACGAGGTCCGGCTGGTGAAATACTTCCCGCCCGCACGGTCGGCCGCCGAAGTGGGGTGAGGATCGGGTCCGAGGCCACGGCCGGCAAACGGCGGTGGGACCGGCTCGGCTTGCCGGGCTGCGGTTTGCTGCTGGTCGGTTCGCCCGCCGACGCCAGGAACATGTTGCAGGCGGAGAGTGCAGCCTTGGCCGTTCACGTCCAGTGCCCTCATTGCCGCGGCGTCTGCCAGGTGCAGGCACAGCAGTTCGGCACCACCGTCAAGTGCGGCCGGTGTGCCCAGCCGTTCGGCGTGCCCGTCGCCGTCCCCGTCCTCGGCGCGGCTGCCTCGGCACCCGCCCCCACCTCGGCGCCGCCCGGTTCTGCCAGTCCGGCCCCTCCCCCGCCGCAGGAGGAGGCGGCGGTCGGCAGCGGTATCTGGCGCGGCCTGAAAGACCTGTACCGGGCGTTAAAAAAGCCTGCGGACACCCCACCCGGGGCACCGCCGCGGCCGCTCTCGGAAGACGAGATCCATCTGGAGCTGGACGGCCCCGGTGCGGCCGCCCTCACCTCCGGCGGGCCGCCCATTCCGCGCCAGGCGCTGCCGCCCGGGAACTGCCGGCTGGACATCGGTAGCTGCACCTCGGCCGGGCTCGCCCGCGAGCGGAACGAGGACAGCCTCCTCGTCCTGCAGCTGACGACGACTAACCTCGACCAGCGCCGCGACGTGGCCCTGGTAGTGGTCGCGGACGGCATGGGCGGGTACGACGCCGGCGACCAGGCGAGCGGGATGGCGACGCGCACCATTGGCGCCGCACTGCTCGCCCACCTCGCCCCCGCACTGGCGGTCCACGGCCAGGAGGCGCCGCCCGCCGGCCTGGCGGACCAGATCACCGCGGCGATCCGCGCGGCCAACCGGGCCGTGCAGGAGAAGGCGCAGAAGGATCCGACCTGCAAGGGGATGGGCGCCACGGCGGCGGTCCTCGTCGTGTGGGAGGGGCAGGCGCTGCTCGGCCACGTCGGCGACTGTCGCGTCTACCACGCCCGGCAGGGCAGCGTCACCCAGGTGACGAAGGACCAGACGCTGGTGGCGCGCATGGTCGAGATGGGGAAGATCACCCCGCAGGAAGCGCTGACTCACCCCAGCCGCAACGAGGTGCTGCAGGCGGTCGGACGCCATTCCGAGATTCACCCCAGTTCCCAGACCCTGACGGTCCAGCGGGGCGACTGGCTGATCGTCGCCTGCGATGGCTTGCACGCCCACGTCAGCGAGAAAATGCTGGCGGACGCCGTGAACGAGTCCCCCGCCTCAGCGACGGCCCTCGCCAATCAACTCGTCGAGCTGGCGAATGTCGGCGGCGGGTCGGACAACTGCACCGTCGTCGCGGTGCGCTGCTACTGAGCCGCCGCTCACGCCCGGCGCCGGTCATCCCGCTGTCAATACCATCTCCCAAAGCGTCCAGGCCGCGTAAACCCCACGTCCCCAATGGGTTTCATGCCCACCCCTTGACCGGGCCTACAATTCCCGTGCATGGTTGGCCGCGGGGCGAAACACAAGCTATGCTTCTTCAGACCATCGACTACCGCTCCCACGGTCGGAAGCATACACAACCCTCCTCCTCCCAGGCCCAGCCAGGGTGACCCAAGTGAGCACAAACAAATTCAGCGCCCACCTGCAGCGGGAAAGGTACGGCGATTTCTGGCTTACCGACGCCATTCGACCGTCGCTTCAGCGACAGGTCGAACCGCGGCAGGGCTACCGGATCGAGACGTACCACGATCGCAAGAACGGCCTCAGGGTTCCTGTCCTGGCCGCCGCCGTCTCGCGTGAGAACCTGTTCGAGGTGTTCCTCGACCTCCTCGATCCGCTCGGCGACGAGGTCGATGCGGTCGCTGAGACGAGCCACGAGAGCGACGGCGGGACGCACCGCGATCTGTACCGCGAGAACATCGACCTGCCCGTCCTGAAGAGCTACTTTTACGACTTCGAGGAGTTGCTGCTCCATGACGGCTGCACCGGCGTCGCGATCCTGTCCACGGTCGCGCCGATCGAGGTACAGTTCGACGAGCACAAGCTGCTCGTCGTGTACGCCCACGACCTGAAGCCGTTCGAGCAGAGGATGCGTGCGGCCGGCATCCGGCGCGACGACAGGCTGAAGCTCATCACCGAGGGCGAACACCTCCACAGCACGGACGCCCGCCACCGCGACGCCTTCAACCAGCTGTGCTACCGACTCGGCGTCGGCGAGGCGGCCGAGCGCGTCAGCTGGTAAGGTCACACTCAGCCCAGACCATTCAAAGCCCACGGGTGGCATTACGCGGGCCAAGTCTCAGGAACTTGGCCCACGGGATGCCACTCGTGGGCTTCGCGCTCTCTAACCCCTTTCCCGCGGCGCATCCTGCGGCTACCATCACAGGGCACAGACGCCTCCTTCCGCCCCGCAGGAACCTTGGCCATGCGCTACTTCCTCTTCGCGTCGCTGCTCGCACTGCTCATCCCCGTCGCGGCCGCGGCCCAGTCGCCCGGCAACCGACTGGCGCACCTCGACGAATTCGATCCGTATTATCCCTCGCGCACGTTTCCGAAGCTGAGCACGCCGCGGTGGGTCGGCGAGGACGGCGTCGAGGCGGTCGTCATCCTCGGTATCGACGACATGCGCGACACCAGGCGCTACGAAACCTTCCTGCGCCCGATCCTGCGCCGCCTCAAGCAGATCGACGGCCGGGCCGCGCTGAGCATCATGACCAACCGGATCGACCCGCAGGATCCGCAGCTGCAAACGTGGCTGAAGGAGGGTGTCAGCCTGGAGACGCACACCTACGACCACCCGTGCCCGTTCTGGAGGAGCGGCAGTTTCGAGAAGGCCAGGGCGACGTATGACCAGTGCGTCGATCTGCTGAGCGCGGTGCCGAACAGCAAGCCGGTCGCGTTCCGCATGCCATGCTGCGACTCGCTCAACACGCCCAGCCCGCGTTTCTGGGCCGAGATCTTCAACAAGACGACGACGAAGGGCAACTTCCTGACCATCGACACGTCGGTGTTCAACGTCTTCACGGCCAGCGACCCGGAGTTGCCGCGCGACCTGGTGCTGAATCCCGATGGCTCGGAGCGCTTCCGCCGCTACCTGCCGACGGACCGGACGTTCGTCAACTACATCGAGGACTATCCGTATCCGTATATGATCGGCCGGCTGTGCTGGGAGTTCCCGTGCGTGACGCCAAGCGACTGGTCGGCGCAGCACCTGCAGAAGCCGAACAACCCGCGCACGGTGGCCGACTGGAAGGCGGCGCTGGACTGCACCGTCATCAAGCAGGGCGTCTTCTGCCTCGTCTTCCACCCGCACGGCTGGATCAAGAACGACCAGATCGTCGAACTGATCGACCACGCGGTCACGAAGCATGGTAAGAAGGTCAAGTTCCTCAACTTTCGCGAGGCTCAGGAGCGGCTCGATAAGCATTACCTGCGTGGCCGGCCGTTGCGCGATCTGAAGACCGGAAGGCAGAATTCGGGACGCTCCGATTTGACCGACGAGAAGAACCTATTCTTCAAGGGCTGGACAGTTATCAAGAACCTGGACCTGGGCCACCGCGTTATACTGCTCGCGAACGAGAAGGAGCAAACCATCGTCCTCCCCAGGATCCAGGGAGATAACTACCGATATGAAAAGGCGGATTTTACACTGCCGCCCGGGGCGCGCCTTGGACTGCCGGGGAAGGATTACGGACTGCGGTTCATTGATCTCGATGGCGACGGCAAAGCCGATGTCGTCTTCTCCAACGAGAAGGCTTACGGCGTCTACCTCTTCAAGGACATGAAGACCGGCTGGAGCCGCAAGGTCATGGCGGGCAAGCGCAGCGATAAGGACGCCTTGCCGATGATCGCGCGCAACGGCACCAACAATGGGTTCTGGGTACATTCCGGACATTTGTGGTGGTCCAACGAGGACACGCCGCTGCTCAAGGACCACGTGGACCGCCGCTCCATCAAGGAGCTGCTCAAGGACGTGCAGCCCGGCCCGCTCTCGCCCGAGGCTTCGCTGCGCGCCCTCAAGCCGCGGCCCGGCTTCACCGCCGAGCTGATGGCCGCCGAACCGCTGGTCATGGATCCGATTGCGTTCGCGTGGGGGCCGGACGGCAAGCTGTGGGTCGTCGAGATGGGCGACTACCCGCTCGGTACCGACGGCAAGGGCAAGCACGGCGGCAAGATCAAGTTCCTTGAAGACACGAAAGGCACCAGCAAGTACGACCGGGCCACCGTCTTCCTGGATAACCTCGGCTACCCGACCGGCGTGTTGCCGTGGGGTAAGGGCGTCCTCGTCGCCTGCGCGCCGGAGATCTTCTACGCCGAGGACACCGACGGCGACGGCAAGGCGGATAAAAAGGAGGTAATTTACACCGGCTTCACTGAGGGCAACCAGCAGCATCGTATCAACGGCCTGGTCTATGGTCTCGACAATTGGATCTACTGCGCCAACGGCGACAGCGGCGGGCGCGTCAGGTCGGTCAAGACAGGCAAGGTCGTGGATATCCGCGGTCGCGATTTCCGCATCAAGCCGGACACGGGCGACATCGACCTGCAGAGCGGGTTGACGCAATTCGGTCGCAACCGCGACGACTGGGGCAACTGGTTCGGCGGTAACAACAGCAACCCGATGTGGCACTTCGCGCTGGCCGACCACTACCTGCGCCGCAACAAGTACCTGACGCCGCCCGATCCGCGTGTGCCGGTGTCGGTCAAGCCGGGCGTCGCGCCCGTCTACCCGATCAGCCGCACGCTGACGCGCTTCAACGACTTCTTCGCGTTCAACCGCTTCACCTCCGCGTGCAGCCCGATCGTCTACCGCGACGATCTTTTCGGCCCGGCGTTTGCGAACAACACGTTCGTCAGCGAGCCGGTCCACAACCTCGTCCACCGTGAGATCATGACGCCCAGGGGCGTCACCTTCACCAGCCGCCGCGCTGCCGACGAGGAGAAGTCGGAGTTCCTCGCGTCGAGCGACAACTGGTTCCGGCCGACGATGCTGCGGACCGGCCCGGACGGGGCGCTGTGGGTGGCCGACATGTATCGCCACGTCATCGAGCACCCGCAGTGGATCCCCAGGGAGTGGCAGAAGAAGCTCGACCTGCGCGCCGGCCACGACATGGGGCGCCTGTATCGCGTCGCCCCGGTCGGCGTGAAGCCGCGCGCCATCCCGCGCCTCGATAACCTCGACACGGCCGGCCTGGTCGCGGCGCTCGACAGTCCGAACGGCTGGCAACGCGATATGGCTCAGATGCTGCTCATCCAGAGGAAGGATCCGGCTGCCATCCCGATCCTGGGCAAGGTCGCGCTGGGCGCTGACCGTCCCCTGGCCCGCCTGCACGCGCTCTGCACCCTGGATGGCCTCGGCGTCCTGCGGCCCGAACTGCTCCGTCGCGCTCTGGCGGACAGGCACCCCGGCGTGCGCCGCCACGCGATCCGGTTGTGTGAAGGACATTTCGACAAGGTGCCGGATCTGCCCGCCGCTCTGGGCAAGCTGGTGGACGACGCCGATGCACAGGTGCGCTTGCAGCTGGCGGCGTCGCTGGGCGAGTGGGCCGATCCCCAGGCGGGCGAACTGCTCGGCCGGCTCCTTCTGAAGGACGGCAGCGATCGCTACCACCTGGCGGCGATCCTCAGCTCGGTGAACAAGGCCAACTCCTCGGCGATCATCCGCGCGGCGACGGCAAGTGGCAACGCCGTTGCGCCCACGGTCCTGGCAGAACTCATCCGGTTGGGCAGGGCTCTCGGTAACAATCAGGGCACCGTGGCGCTGCTGACCTTCGCCGCCACGCCTGGGCCAAACGGCAAGTACAGCGTCACGCAGTTGCAAACGCTGGCCGGTTACCTGGACTCGCTCGGCAACATGAGCATCGCCCAGGCGGGCATCGCCAGCCTCGACATCGCGAAGGCGATGAACAAGGTCGCGCACGTTTTCGCCTTCGCTCGCACGACTGCTGGAGATCCGGCTGCGGGTCTTGAGGAGCGCATGGCCGCGCTACGGCTGCTCGGGCGCGGGTTCGACAGGCACGAGGAGGACCGCAAACAGCTCGCCGCCCTGCTGACGCCGCAAACGCCGGAAGCGATCCAGGGCGCCGCCGCCGCTACGCTGGGCAAACTGCGCGGCGCCGACGTGCCCGCACTGCTGCTGCGCGGCTGGAAGCGCTACCCGCCGGGATTGCGTGCCCAGGCGCTCGACGCCCTGCTCGCCCGCGCCGATTCGGTGAAAGCGGTCCTCGACGCGGTCGAGAAAAAGCAGCTTCTCCCCTTCGAGATCGACGCCGCCCGCCGGCAACGCCTCCTGGAGCACAAGGACAGCGCGATTCGGGACCGCGCGGGCAAACTCCTCGCGGCCGGCATCGACAAGGACCGGCAGAAGCTGATCGAGACGTATCGACCTGCCCTGACCGTGAAGGGGGACGCGGTCCGCGGACTGGAGGTGTTCAAGAAGATGTGTTCCGCCTGTCACCAGCTCGGCGGCGTCGGCCAGGAGGTGGGTCCGGACCTGGCCGGGCTGCGCGACAAGTCCGCCGACGCGCTGCTGACCGCCATCCTCGATCCGAACCAGGCCGTCGAGGCCCGCTACCTCAGTTACGTCGCCACCACGAAAGACGGGCTCACCTTCGTCGGCCTGCTTGCCAGCGAGGCTGGCAACAGCATTACCCTTGTCGCCGCCGACGGCAAGAAGCATGCCCTGCTGCGCTCCGACCTGGACGACCTCATCAGCACCGGCAAGTCGGCGATGCCCGAGGGACTCGAGGCCGACGTGACCGTACCGCAAATGGCGGACCTGCTCGCGTTCATCCGCTCGAACACGCCGCTGCCGAAGCGCAAGGCATTCGAGGGCAACCGCCCCGAGGTGGTGCGTCCCGACGACAACGGCATGCTGCTCCTCACCGCCGGCAACTGCGAGATCTACGGGCCAAAGCTCGTCTACGAGAAGCAATACGGCAACCTGGGCTACTGGAGCAGTCCGGACGATCACGCTGTCTGGACCGTCGAGGTGCCGAGGGCGGGGCGCTATGACGTGCGCCTCGACCATGCGTGCCACCCGAGCACGGCGGGCAACACGTTCGAGCTGCGCGCGGGCAAGGAGGCCGTGAGTGGTAAGGTTGCTTCCACCGGCAGCTGGGACACCTATCGCGGGGTGACGGTCGGAACGATTCGCCTGGAACCGGGGCGGCAACCGCTGGTGATGCGCTCGGTGGGACCGATCCGCGGAGCGCTGATCGACCTGCGCTCGATCCGGCTGACGCCCGCGCAGCGGCAGTGATCCCCACGGGGGCCAGGGTGCTGCGCGCCTGGGCTTGCCCCTGCTGCAAGGCGAGCGGCGGGACGCAGTAAGCCCGGGTCCACGCACTCTACGCAGTCAGTTGGTGCAGCAGCACATGGGCGAGGCTCAGCGCGAAAAAGAAGCCACACATGTCGTTGAACGTCATGAGGACTGGCGCGGCGGCCACCGCGGGGTCCAGGTCCAGGCTCCGCAGGGCCAGCGGGACGATGCCCCCCAGACACGCGGCCACCAGCGTGTTCAGGGTGATGGCCGCCCCGACCACCAGGCCCAGGTAGGGGTTTCCCTTCCACGCCATCGCCAGGCCGCCCAGTACGGCCCCCAGCAGCAGACCGTTGATGGCACCGATGCCGGCCTCCTTGCGCAGCACCCACCAGAACTCACGGGGCTGGATGAGGCCCAGTGTCAGCTCCCGGACGCTGACGGCCAGCGCCTGGTTGCCCGAGTTGCCGCCCATGCCGGAGATGACCGGCAGGAAGGCGGCCAGCGCGATCGCCGCCGCCAGCGTGTCCTCGTAGAGGCCGATGATGCTGGCACTCAAGAGGCTCAGACCCAGGCTGATACCCAGCCAGGTCAGGCGGCGCCCCAGGCGCAGCCGCCACGGCATGGTTCGGAACTCCTCGCCGCCGAGCACGCCGCTGGCCAGCAGGAACCGGCGTTCCGCCCGCTCACCCATTGCCTCCTCGACGTCAGCCCGGAGTACGACCCCCAGGAGTCGCCCCTCCTCATCCGTGACCGGCGCCCCAAAGAAGGGGTGGCGGTCGAAGAACCGGGCCAACTCGTCGAGGCGGTCCCCGGCCCGCAGCCGGAGCGGTTCGACTACCAGGACGGAAGTCACCGGCGCCTCCGGCGGGGACAGCAGCAGATCCCGCAACCGCAGCACGCCGACCAGCTGGCCAGCCGGCGAGGTAATGTAGGCGTACTGGACCTTGTAACGCGCATACTGCTCGGCGTGCCGGCGCAGGTCCGCGATGATGTCCTCCACGCGGGCACGCTCGGGGTATGCGAGGTACTCGGTGGTCATGAGCCCGCCGGCCGTCTCCGGTGGATACTGGGCGAGTCGCCGGGCGCCCTCTGCCACCTCGGGGGCCAGGTTCGCCAGGATCGCCGCCGACTGCGCCGCGTCGAGATCGCCCAGGAGGTCCGCACGTTCATCGCTGGGCAGACAGCCGAGGACGGCGGCGGCCAGGGTAGGCTGCACGGCCCCGAGCAACTCGACCGCCTGGGCTTGTGGTAGCTCCATGATCAGGCCGGCAGCCTGCCGAGGCGACAGCACGGTGAGCAGCAGTTCCTGGTTCGCGCGGGACAGGCGGGAGACGGCGCGCGCGGTTTCGCCAGGGGGCAGCGTGCCAAGGAAAGCGCACAGTTGGTCACCGTCGGCCCTTGCGAGCAGGACTTCCAGCTGCTCCCAGGGCTCCTTGTGATGCTCGGCAGTCATGGAGCCCCCCGGCTCATCCGGTTTCTTGGTGCCTGTGCGAAAAACCTCTCCCCCGCCCCCTCCCCCGCGATGGGGCGGGGGAGCAGCAGGGTCGAAGTACCTGGCCTCACTGTGCGTCGCCGGCCCGCTTGGCCTCCCCTGCGCGGGGAGGGGGGAGAGGTTTTTCGCACAGGCTCTCAGAGCTAGTGGGGGGCTCGGGAATGACCAGCGGCCCGTGGACCCTGGAGTGCGATGCGGTGCCGCCTGTCCCTGCTACTTCAGCCCTCCCGACAGCGCCTTGAGGAGGACGCCGGCCGGGACCGTGCCCTTGCCGCTGGCCAGGCCGCGTCCGAGGGACTCGTTGAACTGGTCCTTCATCCGCGGCCCCAGATCGCGGATCTGGCCCTCGACCAGCCCGCGGAACATTTTCCCCGCCTCGCGCGCCCTCTCGCCCTGCAGGATGGGCCCCAGGCGTCGCAGCGCCACCTTGCGGAGGTGGAACTCTCTCAGGCCGAGTTGCAGATCGACCACCTTCGGCTCCAGCTTCACGTTGCCGAGAAGTTGTTTCGGGTTGAGGTGAACCTTCACGTCGCACTCGACCGCGATCCCGAGAACCGCGTCCGCGTGGCCGATGACGTTAAACAGCAGGAGGCCCTTCTGCCACTGCTGCATCTCCAGCTCGCCGTGCATGCGCGCCTCCACGTCGAGGCTGAGGCGGTACAGGCCGTTCGGCTGCTGCTTCAGGTCGCGCACGCGGATCGTCAGGTCGCGCTGCGGGTCGTCCAGCTGTGCCCGCAGTTTCTTCCACATCCCGTGCGGGAGTTCCTCACGCCCGCCGACGCGCACGCGCGTGCGCAGTCGCGGGAGCGCCAACTTCCCGGGTGCGGGGACGGTGGCGCCCCACCCGTCGGCGTGTTCGTAAACCCTGGGCAACTGCCCCGCGATCATGCCGTGGACCAGTTTCGCCAGCCCGGCCTGGTCGTCCTTGCCGTCGGTTGGGCGGCCCGGCTCCTGACCGGGCGCCACCGACAGCACACTGACGAGAGCCAGCAGGCCCAGTCCGACTTCCTTGGTCTTCATGGTTCAAATCCCTCCGGTGGAACGCACCACGGCTTATCAGCATACACGGATCGACGGCCGGAGAACAGAAGCGCCACCAGCCCGGAGCGCCAGCGACAGGCGCTACCGGACCTGCTGCTTGTACCACTTCATCGTCTCGTACATGGCGTCGTCGAAGGGGGTCCGGGGCTGGTAGTTCAGCTCGCGCCGCGCCTTCTCGATGCTGAAGTCGAGGTTCAGCCCCATGAACTTCAGCCGCGCCTTGGTGAACAGTGGCGCCTCTTTCGCGCCGCGCAGCCGCGCCCACGTCTCGGAGAACCAGGTCAGGATGCGGGCCACCCACAGCGGTGGCGCGCCCTGCGGGCGGGGCAGGCCCATCGCGTCAGCGATCGCCTCGATGAAGCGCCGCTTCGAGACGAATTCGCCGTCCGTCAGGTTGTAGACCTGCCCGACCGCCCGGTCGTTCTCCAGCGCCAGGAAGACCGCCTGCACGAGATTGCCGACGTAGATCGTGTTCAGCGCGCGCGCCCCCCTGGCGCCTGGGTAGCGGATCGTCCCCCGCCGCAGGTTCTCGATGATGCGCGGCATCACCGTCCGATCGTGCGGGCCGTACACGAACCCCGGCCGGAGTACCACTACCGGCACGCCGAAGTCCCGCTCGTAGCGCAGCGCCAGCTGCTCCGCCTCGACCTTGCTCTGCGTGTACCCGTCGGCGTGCTTCCTCGGCAGCGATTCGGTCTCGTCCGTCCCGTGGTGGTGGCGGGCGGCATAGACGCCGAGGCTGCTCAGGTGAATGAACCGGGATAGCGCCTGTCCCTTGCAGGCGTCCAGGAGGTGGCGCAACCCCTCGACGTTGACCGCCCGGTACTCGTCCACCGGACCCCAGTCGCCGACCTTGGCGGCGCAGTGAACGATTCCATCGACCTCGGCCACCGCCTCCCGGACGGCGCGCGTGTCGGTCAGGTCGCCGCGGTGGACGGTGACGCCCAGTTCGTCCAGCAGCGTGGTGGCGCTCGACGGGCGGGCGAGGGTGGAGACGGCCCAGCCGCGCCGCACGAGAGCCTCGGCCACATGTCCGCCGATGAAACCCGTGGCGCCGGTGACAAGGTAGCGGGAGGACATAGAGAGTAGGGGGTAGGGGGTAGGGGGCAGGGGTCAGAGAAGACGGGATCTTTCTACGGTGCCCGCATCGCCCTGGCCACCTGCGCCCTGGGCGGGGCCAGGGCCGCCGCCCGCGGGCTTTGCTGCTTCTCCTCCTCCGGCCCATCCCCGCTACACAACAGCGCAAACGCGCAGCCGCCGGCAGCATCCGGGACAGGGGGAAGGGTGATCCCGCTCGGCGGACGGCAGCTCGAACGACCGGCGACAGGCCGGGCAGGTGCAAACGTACACGCTGGTCTCGCGCTGGCGCCCCGTCAGCCGCCCCAGCAGAGTTTTCGTCACCCGACTGGCACGAGTGGCGGTGACCGCGAGCGGGGCGCTGTCGAACCCGTCGATCGCGACGAAGCGGACCGCCCCCCCGGCACCGCCCAGGACGAGCTGGGCGCCGTTGGGGGCGAGCCGGGCACACTGCACCGCGACCTCGGTAACCAGCTCGGACAGGCGCTCCAGACCCGGCAGGGCATGGATGGTGATCCGGCCGTCGGCGTCGATGGCAAGCAGACCCTCGCCGTCGAGCAGGAACAGGCAGGCCCGGACCTCCGTCGCCAGGGACGTCGAGCCGAGGGCGCGGCCGGTTTGCAGATCCCACAGTTTGACCAGGCGGTCGCGGCCACCCGACGCGAACCACCGGCCGTCCGGCGCCACGGCACCGGCGGTGACGCGGTCCTCGTGGCCCGCCCACACGGCCGTCTGCACCGCGCGGACCGGATCCCAGCGCCGGATCGATCGATCGTGCCCCCACGACAGGAGCGAACGGCCGTCCGGCGTGAAGCAGCAGCCGGCGACGATGTCACCGTGCCCGGGCAGCGTTCGGTGGTTGCGCTGGCGCGCCTCCGGCCAGAGGGTTACCTGCCCGTCCCACGCGGCGGTCGCCAGCGTCTGGCCGTCGGGAGAGAACGCCAGGGCCGAGACGGGGCGCAGGTGGGCGAGGAACAACACCTCCTGGTGCCCGGTGGCGGCGTCCCACTGGCCGAGCATGCCGTCGAGCGCGGCGGCGAACCAGTGCTTGCCGTCGGGCGAGGTGGCGCAGGCCGACAGCGGTTTGGTTCCCAGACGCAGCTCGTTTACCGGCTCGCCTCCCGGCGCCCGGCGGACGCGCAGCACGCCGTCCCAGGCGGCGGTCAGGACGAACGCGCTGTCGGGGGTGTAGGCACAGCCGAACACATCACTGCCGTCCCGATCCTCGGTGGCGTTGGCAGGCAACAGGCGCAGGATGGCCACGCGCGGCACTCCTCGAAGGGGGTCGGAAGGTGGGGACAGCGCGGAACCTCACCATGCAAGCATAGGTCGCGGCGCGGACCAGGGCAAACGGACACCTGGAGACGACGGCGGGCAGGCAAGGCCCGGGGCCGTCGGGCGGCCCCCTCCGCCTGCCGCTTCCGAAATGACCGGCTTTGCCCTTGATTCACGGCCCGGCCGTGGTAGCCTGATGATTCGGGCTCGGGAGTCGCTTCTTTCCCCCAGACGAGACGGACGCCATGTCGGCAGAAACCTCTCACGACCAGTCGTTCCGGATTGAGCGCCACGGTGAGGTCGCGGTCGTTATCCCCTCGCCGAAGGTGGAAGAGATGCACGAAACCCTGATCGCCCAGGCCGCCAAGATGGTGGTCGATTCGCTCAAGGAGGATCCCCCCGCCGGGATTGTTATCGACCTGAGCCAGATCAACTTCGTCGGGTCGGTCTTCGTCTCGTTCCTGCTGCGCTGCCACATGCTCGCCAAGAAGCAGGGCAGCGAGATCGTCCTCGCCGGCGCGTCCGAACCGGCGCGTGAGTTGCTCCACCTGCTCGACCTGGAGACCCTCTGGGCGCTGTACGACACGCGCCAGGAGGCGACCGAGGCTCTCAGCGGCTCCGATTGACCCCGGCGTCCGCGCTCGTCATCCCCCCCTGCTGTCGGCCCGCCGGGTCGCCGCGACGCCGAGAGAAAGAGAAGCGGCATGGAATCCCCCGTCGAAGGGCCGGTCAACCCTTACCAGGAAGTCGCCGACCCCGAAGCCCACCACGAGGATGCGCGCGAGCCGGTCCACATCGAGCAGCTCGTGCAACAACTTCGCGAGACGGCCAACAAGCTGGTCCGCGACCGCGCCAATCGCGGCGACGTCAAGCTGCTGAACACGGCCCTCAAGGAGCTGCGATACGCCTTCAAGGTGTTCGCCGCGTACCGCCACCGCCGCAAGGTGAGCGTGTTCGGGTCGGCCCGCATCCCGCCGGACCACCCGGCGTACACCCAGGCCGTCGCGTTCGGCAAGCGCATCGCCGAGGCCGGGTTCCTCGTCATCACCGGCGCGGCCGCCGGCATCATGGAGGCCGGCCACGTCGGCGCGCAGCGCGAGCAGAGCATCGGCATCAACATCCTCTTGCCGTTCGAGCAGTCGGCCAACTCCATCATCGCCGGCGACAACAAGCTGATGCACATGCGCTACTTCTTCACGCGCAAGCTGCTGTTCGTGAAGGAGTCGGACGCCATCGCCCTGTTTCCCGGCGGGTTCGGCACCCTGGACGAGGGGTTCGAGGTGCTGACGCTGATGCAGACCGGCAAGAGCCACCTGTTCCCGATCGTCATGGTGGACGAGCCGGGCGGCGACTACTGGCGGCGGTGGATGGAGTTCGTCGAGGGCGTGCTGCTCCGGCGCCAGCTGATCTCTCCGTTCGACCTGGCACTGTTCAAGGTGACCGACTCGGTGGACGAGGCAGTGCAGGAGGTGCTCGACTTCTACCGCGTCTACCACAGCATGCGCTACGTCCGGGACGAACTGGTACTGCGGCTGCAGAAGCCGCTGAGCGAACCGCTGCTCGGCAAGATTTGCAAGGAGTTCGGCGACATTCTCGCCAGTGGGACGTTCGTGCAGTCGGCAGCCCTCCCGGCCGAGGCGGGCGATGCCCACCTGGCGGAGTTGCCGCGGCTGCGCTTCCACTTCGATCGGAAGAGCCTCGGCCGGCTGCGCCTGCTGATCGACACGATCAACCGCGAAGCGTAGTGTCGGGGAGCCGACGCGCGCCGCCAGGGCCAGGAGCCGGTTCAGGTCGTGGGGGCAGACAGCAATGTCTGCCCCCACGACCTGAAACCGACGCCTTATAGGATACAACAAGGCGTCTACCTGTCCTGGCCCTTCGGTCGGTCCGCCGGTTGCTCGGGCGGCGCGGGCTGGGTGAAGTCGATCGCGAACCAGTCGTTGGGCCGCACGCGGATGTCCCGCGTGTCGTTGACCTGCTTGCCGTCCGGGCCGGTGTATCGGACCGAGATCCGGTACGTGTACTGTTTCCCGGGCGTCAGCGGCGGCGAGGTGAACTCGCGCGTCGTCCCGTTCTGTTTGGTCCTCGTGCCGTCGAAGTACACCTCAGCCCTCTCCGGCACCTTTAGTTGCAGGTGAACCGCGTTGTCCGGTGCCGGCTTCTCGTCCTCGGGCGGGGCCGGTTCCGTTCCCCCGAGCGGCGGGACGACCGAGTACGTCACGCTCGGCACGGAATAGGAGTAGCTCTGATACGTGGGGGCGTAGACCGTGGATCCGTAGTACGGGGCGTAGATACCGATGCCGATGCCAACGCCGACTCCGGGTCGGTAGCCGTACCCGTAGTAAGGCCGGTAGGATCCGTACCCGCCGTAAATCGAGCTGTAAACGCCGCGGTTTAGTCCGTAGAAGGAGCCGTAGGGCCGGTACAGGCCGGTGCTGGAGATGCCCGGGTAGACGCCCGGGCGCAACCCGGCGTTGGGGGCGACCCCGACGCCGCCGCGGTAGAGGACACTGGGGTAGGCGGCGCCACGATGATACGCGGCGCCGGGCTGGACCCCGATGCTCCCTCGATAGATGTGGCCGGGGGAAACGGCCGCGCCGCCGTGGGCGCCGCCGGGCCGGACGCCGACACCGCCGCCGTAGGCACCGCCGGGTCGGACGCCGCCCCCGCCGCGATAGACGCCCCCACGTTGCGCCCACACCTCACTCCCACCGAGGAACAGGACCGTCGCCAGGACAGCTGCTCCGCTCAGAAACGCGCGTTGTCGTGACATGACTCTGCTCCCATCTCTCAAGAAGTTGGGACGCGATGCGGGTGGAAGGTGTTGCCTGCGGCCGGGTGCCTCGGATCCTCCCTGCGGGTACGGCAACTGCCCGCCCTCGCTCCACTCTCATTATCCGCTCTCGCGGACCCTGGAGCGCCTTTCTTGACGAAATTCTTCCATCGGCCCGCAGCGTCAGCGACGGGCGCGACCAGATCCGCGCTGAAACTTCGGGCTCGTAAGACCCCTCCATCACGGCCGCTGCGAGCCGGGCGCCTTGCCGGTCAGTGTGCGGAATCCGGGGATGCGGTGGAAGGTGAGGAAGTTCGCGTCGTGGGCGTTGTGGGCACCGCCCGCGCCGTCGTCGTGGGCGGTGCGCGACAGGGCGATGATGTCGTCGCCGTCGAACAGCCAGTCCACGTACTGGAAGGCGTGCCGCGTGACGTCGGGATGGTGCAGGACCGTCGCGCGGACCGTCCACGTTTTCAGGTCCGGCGAGCGGGTCAGGGCGAGCGTGTTGCGCACCTGCGCCGGCTTGCGGTCCGGGTATTTCTCTTTCCCAATGCTGGTCAGCGACCAGTAGTGCTTGCTCATCGGATCCCACCGGATCGCGAACTTGACCGACCCGCCGGGGAACGCGAGGAATCCCTTCTGCGGGTCGAAGGAGATGCGTTTGCCGTCGTCGCTCACCTCGATCCGCGCGGCCCGGTCGCCGTCCGGCGGGCAATCGACACGCAGCAGGTTGACGACCTTCCCTTTGGGAGTGACGACCGCGTTGCCCTCCAGCCAGCCGTGAAACTTGCCGGCGAGCCATTTCGGGTCGCGGGCGAGGCGGTTGCTGCACGTCCAGCTGTCCGCTTTCAGCAGGTCGGCGTTTACCGGGGCCGACATCATGAACGCCCGGAAGTGCGCGCCCCACTTGCCCGGCGCCATGGCGTCCTCCATCGCCCGCCACAGGCGGCCGTTGTGGACCACGACCGGGACCGGCGCGCAGTGGTACTTGCCGTCATCGAGCAGCAGGCCGGTGTTCCGGTCGCGCGGCGTCGTCCACGTCTTGCCGCCGTCGTCGGAGCGGCGAATCACGGTGTACCCGTACTCGCGGCTGGTGCCCATCAGGTACAGCACCTTGTTGTGGACGAACAGCGACGACCACCACTGGCCCTTGATGTCGGCCCGCGGTTGCCACGTCTTGCCGCGATCCTGCGAGGCGAACACCAGCGTGCGGTCGCGCGTGCTTCCCGGACCGAAGAGGTCGTGCGAGGCGACGTATTCACCTCCGGGAAGGATCGCCAGCCCCGGCGAGCCGATGTATTCCCTCGACTTCGCCGGGGAATAATCGACAACGATGCCGGAGCCTTCATACCGCGGCGGCCGGGGACGCTCGCCGGCCGGCACAGCGGGCAAGAAGGCGACTGACAGCGCGAGGGCAAGGGAGAACAGGCCGCGAGGAGTGCGGAACGCCGGCATGGGGAATCGTGCTCCGATATGGGGTTGATGGTTGCAGCCCGAAAGAAGGCCAATGAGCATGCGCGTTGAGGTTGCAACTGCTCAGGCAACCAGTCGCTGCTCATCAAGGAGTTTCAGGCACAGGGAACGCAGCGCGGCCAACTCGCGCTGCGAACAGGACCAGGTGCTGTTCGCGCGTGTTCCCCGAAGGGACGAGCAGGGTTTCGAGGTGGATGCGGTCGCTCATACTTACACCCAGCTACAGGGAGAAAGCGGTACAGAGCACAAACTCGCGCCAGGCTGGCCGGAAAATGAGATGCGAGAAGCGCGGCGGGAGGCAGGCGGCGAATTCATCGGGTAGAGTTCAGGCAGGATGGAATCGGACCACCATCGTCAGGAGGACAGTGATGCGCAGACCGCTCTGGACCTTGCTCGCAGGCATCCTGGTAGGGCTTTGCTGGACCGGCAGCCAGGCGCACGGCCAGCCGTATTATGCTCCCGCTCACCAGATGCAGCGCTTCTACTATTACCCCTACTACTACTTCCCACACAATTACTGGCCGCTGACCAGTCCGCGCTGGCCGGAGCCACACGGTGCGCCGTACATGCGCCCGCCAGCGTACATGGCCTATCCACCGTTCCTGGCCCCGTTCTGGCGGCACGAGTTGTGGCAACCGCAGCGGTTCTACAGCGGCTTCCACTTCTGGCTGGACCAGTTCTGATTCACGGGTGGCGTTCCGTGGGCGAAGTGCTGGACACTTCGCCCACGGAACGCCACCCGTGGGTTTTCAGGGTGCCAATCACGGGACACGCGCATCAGGAGGGAGCAGGACGTTCGTCCCTTCCGGGATGGGCATCTCGGGGTTGAGGTTCGGGTTCAGCCGGTAGATCTCGTGCCACCGCCCGCCGTTGCCGAGGGTTCGCTGCGCGATCCGGTACAGCGGCTCACCGCCCGGGGCGACGCGGTACGGCGTACCCCCCCTCGCCGCCGACCCATTGACGGGGACGACGCTGGTCGGGGTCTGCTTCTGGACCGGCTCCGGCGCCAGGCGCGAGGGCGTCCCGCCGGGCGGAGGCGCGACGGCCACCGGAACGGGTGAGCCGACATCGCGCGGCTCCACCTTCGCCCGGCTCACCGATACGTTCGACACCGAGGACTCCGACGGCAGGCCGGGGATCACGTCGCGGTGGTCCCGCTCCAGCTTGGCCACCGGCGGGATATACACCACCGTCCCGGGCCTGAGTTGCGGCGGCTCCAGCCTCACCTCGTTCGCCACGAGCGGGTGGCTGCGGTTGTAGAACAGCAAGGCCCGATCGTACCGCTCGGACAGGTAGAACTTCTTGCTCAGCTCCTTGAACGAGGTGTCCGCCGCGGTGCAACGGTGGGTGCGCACCTCGATCACCTGAACGTTCGGCTGGGCGGTCGTCTGTTGCGGCGGATCGACCGGCTGGGGGACGCGGATGGGCGGGCTGCCAACGTTGGCCGGCGCGCCAACCGGCGGCACCGCCCTGCCCGCGAGTCTGTCCCGATCTTTCGGGTCCACCTGGGCAATCTTGACCGGCGAAGAGTCGCCGGTGCCCGGTTCCTGGGCACGCGGGCTGGTCGGGGCTCCCGGTAGGCCGGAATTCTTCTGGAGTTCACCCGGCTTGACCGGCGCGGGCGGAACCACCTCAATCGGCTTCGCCCCGAACTCCTTCCCCTGCGGAGCCCCCGGAGCCGGGATGGGAGCGGTGCCACCAGCAGGGGCCGGCGCCGGACCCAGATCCTTCAGATCGCCACCAGGCACGGGAGCCGGGCCGCCGGGCACGGGCGGCATCGCGCCACCGGGCGTGGGGGCCGGCGTGCCTGGGAGTGGAGCAAGGCCCGGCTTGGCACCCGCGCCGGCCGGCAACGGCGCGACGGGCAGCGGTTCAGGGGCAGGCTTCCCGTTCGGGGAGCCGCCGACCGGGGCAGAACCGCCGAAGCCATTAGCAGCGGGCGGCCGGACCGGAGCGCCGGGCGCCGGATTACCGGACACGGGCATCAGGCCGCCGGGTAACGGGGCGGGTGCCGGCTTGCTGTCAGGACCGCTCGGTGCTGGTGCCCCAGGCAATGGGGCGGGAGTGCCGGGCACGGGTTTGAGTTCCGCGGAAAGAGGCGCCGGGGCGACCGGCAGCGGACCGGGTGCCGGTCCATTCCCTGGCCCGGACACCGGTTTCGGCCCCCCGGGTACTGGCGCGGGCGCCAGAGGAAGGGGCGCGCCCGGCACGGGCTTGCCGCCGGTCGGATCCGCCGACGCAGCTATCGGCTTGCCGGCGCCACCGGGAGGTACGGGTACGGGCGCGCCGCCCGGGGCGGGTTTGATCTCGGTAATTCCCGGAACCGGGGCCGCACCCGATGCAGGCTTGACATCGACGATACCAGGGGAAGGCGCACCTCCCGGCGTCGGCAGCGGCATGCCTCCAGCCGGCTTAACGGGCTCCTTTGCACCCGGCGTCGGGATGGGTGCCGGCACGCCGGGCGCAGGCGCCGGCGCCGGACCGCCGTCTGGTTTGTTCTGGACCATCTGCGTCCCTGGAGGCGCCCCCGGGATGGGGATGTTGGCGAACGGGTCGCCCTGCGCCTCCGGGGCCGGGCCGGCGCCGACCTTCGGGCTCGCCGGTGGTTCCGCGATCCGTAGGTTCCCCGCGCGCTCGCTGCCGCCCCCGTTCTCCAGGGGGCTCATCTCACTGTGGCCGGCCTGGACGACCTTCGGGAATGGCCCCGGCGGCTGGGAAGGGTCGGACCCCTGGGCGGCCAGCGGGGCAGGCTGCTGGCCGGACAGCTTTTCCGCCGACCTCGGCGGTATCTGCGCCACGGCGGCCAGCGCCGCTTCCTCCTGCGTCTTCTGCATCCTGGCAACGACGACCGCCGTCGTGAGGGCCACGAACGAACTGGCCACCACCAGGCCGAGCTTGGTTTCGCGCGTCATCTCGGCTCCTCTCTTCCGGGGGTTGATATCCCTGGGCCGCAGATGAACGCGGACAACGCGCCTGGGCTGGCGGATTAATCCGTGTTCATCTGCGTTCATCTGCGGCCCCCACTTCCTTGCGTATAGCGGCCCGCAGCTTGGCGCTGCGCGCCCGCGGGTTGGCCTGCACCTCGTCCTCGCTCGCCTGGACTGGTTTGCGCGTCAGTTCCTGCCAGACCGCGCGGTTACGGAAGGTCTGCTTGACGCGCCGGTCCTCCAGCGAATGGAAACTGATCAGGGCCACGCGCCCGCCCGGCCGCACGCAGCGCGGCAGGGCTTCCAGCAAGCGGTCGAGTGCTCCCAGCTCGTCGTTGACCGCGATGCGCAGTGCCTGGAACGTGCGCGTCGCCGGGTCGATGCGGTGCCGCCCCTTCGAGCGCGGGACGCACCGCCGCACCAGCTCGGCCAGTTGCTCCGTCGTCTCCAGCGGCGCCTGCTGGCGCGCCTCGACGATGCGCCGGGCGATCCGCCGACTGAACCGCTCCTCGCCGTACTCGTAGATGAGGTTGGCGAGGTCACGCTCGCTCAGGCGGTTCAGCAGGTCGGCGGCCGTCTCCCCCTCGGCGGGGTCGAGGCGCATGTCGAGTGGCCCGGATTGCTGGAAACTGAGGCCGCGCTCGACCGCTTCCATCTGATCGGAAGCAAAGCCCAGGTCCGCCAGCACGCCATCCACCGCCTCAAGTTGCAATTTCCGCAGAACCTCCGGCAGGAAGGCGAAGTTGCGCTGGAGCAGGGTAACGGGCAGACCTTCCAGGCGGGGCCGGGCGAGGGCGAGCATGGCCGCGTCCTGGTCCAGGCCGATCAACCGCCCCGTGGCTCCGAGGCGTTCGGCGATGAGGCAAGCGTGTCCGCCGGCGCCGACCGTGGCGTCCACGAAAACCTGACCGGGCTGGGGGCTCAGCAGGGCAAGCACCTCCGCGGACAGCACGGACACATGCCGCGGCACGGGCGCCGGGGGTGGCACTTCAGTCATGGAAGCCATACCGGGTGCGCGAGGCCGATGCGGAGGTGACGAGACGGTCTCCGGCTGCCGTCCCGGACCAGGGAGATCCCCCGACCCGGGACATACCTATAGCAGGCGCACGCTCTTTTGCCAAGACTGGATGCGGCATACGAAAAAAGGGCAGAGAGGCCGCCGGCCACCTCACGGCAACCCCTCATTCTCGTCAGTGGCTTCTGAAGCGGCCGCTTCCCAACTATACCCGCCGGGTCGGCAGAGGCAAGCCGAAGAAGTGGGTCGAACAGCGCTGCGGTGGGCCAGCCCGTCCTTTTAAGACGGTTCGGCAGGAAAAACCAGCTGGGATGGTTCTCACCTGGAGCCTGAGGGGGTGGCTCTCGCCGAGGGTCTGTGCGAGAACCTCTCCCCCCGCCCCCTCCCCTGCGAAGAGAGGGGGTGCCAGGGCGGGCAAGCGACTGCCTGTGATTTCAGGTACTTCTACCCACCTCTCCCCCTCCCCTGCAAGGGGAGGGGGTCGGGGGGGGAGCGATTCTCGCACAGGCGCTGAGGTCGAGCCCGCAAACCTCGACCCAATCTCATCGCTTGCTAACCAATTCGTGATCATAGGAATCGCCTTAAATCCGTCTCATGAAAGGAGATTAATTTGACTCGATGGCTGGCCTAAGTTTAGGATTACGGTTGCCCAATCCTATTTTTCTCTCTGGAGGTGTCCGATGATCCGAACGCGACGCAGTGGCTTCACCCTGATCGAATTGCTGGTGGTGATCGCCATCATTGCCATCCTCATCGGTCTGCTGCTCCCCGCGGTGCAGAAGGTCCGCGAAGCCGCCAACCGGGCCACCTGTCAGAACAACCTCAAACAGATGACGTTGGCTGTGCATAGCTATGCCAATGCCAACGGCGGCCGGTTCCCGAACATGTGGTCCAACGTCCCGGGCATCACCCCGTCCGGCGGGACGGTAGCAATCCAGATCAACAACGTGAATGCGTTCATGCGGCTCCTGCCGTACATCGAGCAAACAGCCATGTACAAGGCGTGCCTGAGCGGGCTCAACTATGTGACCGGAGTGGCAAACACTGTGAACGTCGAGTCCTACGATTGCTACATCCCGGGAGGGATCCTGAACTCCTCGGCGATGGGGACGGGAGCCCGGCCGCGGTATTATGCGATCTCGGTGTTCCTCTGCCCGTCCGACCCCGGCGTCAGCAACGGTGCGAGCCTCCACTCAACGCAAGGCGCCAGTTCGTATGCGTGGAACTGGCAGGTAGTCGGGAGGACAGGGACGGGAACGGGAACGTCGGAGGTTAAGCTAGCCACGATGCCGGACGGAAGTTCGAATGTCATCGTGTTCGCCGAGCGAATGGCC
>JAANMX010000165.1_pt1 | contig 84350 bp, 68 predicted proteins | sample 7279681 | NCBI WGS metagenome assembly JAANMX01 (sample SAMN14094542, study PRJNA606508) | bioreactor metagenome | isolation source: A lab-scale SPAN reactor treating ammonium-rich wastewater day 351 | place: Ireland: Galway | collected 2018-01-01
GATGGGAGCTAATTGGGGCCGAATCCCCGGTGGCAAGGCGTCCGCGGCCGCGGCCAGGCGCTCTTGCACGGTTTGCCGAGCCAGATGGATCGACATGCCCCAATCAAATTCAACGTAAATGACGGCCAGCCCCACGCCGGATTGGCTGCGGACGGCTTGCACTCCATTGGCGCCGAGCAGGGCCGCCTCGAGGGGAAAGCTGATGAGCGTTTCCACCTCCTCGGGGGCCATGCCGGGAGCTTCGGTCAGCAGCACGACGCGCGGCCGATCCAAATCCGGAAAGACGTCGATGGGTATGGTCGCGGCGAGAAAACCGCCATACACCATGACGGCCAGGCTGAGCAGGACGATGAGCAACCGATTTTGCAGGGCGAAACGGATCAGGCCATTGAGCATGCCTTAGGCTCCACAAGGTCGTGGCACTCTTCGCGGATCGGAAACCATGGCGTTGGACTCATCTTAGGGAGTTACACCAAGCGGCGAAGCTCCTCGAACAAACGGTCGATGTGCTCCTCCAGGCCGACGCTGATGCGCAGCCCTTCCCCATAGCCGGCATAGTTCATGTAACGAACCAGGATACCGCGTTCCTTGAGGAACTGATAAATCGGCTGCACGGAACGGTCATGCCGCTGGCACCAGACAAAGTTGGCCTGGCTCGGCAGGAGTTGGAAACCCAAGGCGGCGAGCTCCCGTTCCATGCGATCTCGGGTCGCCAGGATTTGTTGAACCCGGGCGCGCATGTAGGCTTGATCCTCCATCGCCGCCGTTGCCGCCGCCTGACTCAGCACGTCGCAATTATAGGAATCCTTCAGCTTGTACAGTTGTTCGATCACGTCGGCGCGGCCGAGGGCAAAGCCAAACCGCATCCCCGCTAACGAATAGCTCTTGCTCAAGGTGCGCGTGATGAGGATGCGCTCGCTTTTCTGGAGGAGTGACAGCGCGTGGCCGGCCGTGAAATCCACGTAGGCTTCATCGATCACCAACGGCGTCGGCCATTCGAGCAAGGCGTTAGGATCCATCCAGGTGCCCGTCGGGGAGTTTGGGTTAGGAATGAAGGTCAAATGCGCGCCGGCAGGAACGTCCTCGGGGTGAACGCGCCAGTTGCGGAAGGGGAATTCGGCGCACCGCGCTCCTTGCTGTTCGGCCAGCGTGCGGTAAAGCAGATAACTCGGCATCGGCGCCGCCACCAGGCCCCCCTCGGGCACGATGGCCCGTGTGATCAGCGTCAGCACCTCATCCGAACCGTTGCCGATCAGGATGCACTCGGGCGGCACGCCCAAGACGCGGCCAGCCGTCTCGCGGAAACGCAGGCCCAAGGGGTCGGGGTATTTGCGCAGCCGATCCCCCGTCAGCGCAGCCTTGATGGCTTCGATTACCTGGGGGGAAGGAGGATACGGATTCTCGTTGGTGTTAAGCTTGATCACCTCGCCGACCTGGGGTTGTTCGCCGGGCGTGTAACCCCGCATCGCCAACAGGTTCGGCTTAAGAAACGAGGGCATAGCGCGACTCGGGCCTGGGGCGTTGGTCAACCGGTTAAAGCGGAGCGGTAGGCTTGCACCAAGCCGTCGATCTCCGCCCGGGTGCGTTTTTCGGTCACAGCCATGCTGATGCATTGCGCCAGGTCGGGATACCATTGGCCAAGCCACAACCCGGCGTGATACCCCTGATCCAACAACCGCCGCAGCAGGGCGGGCACGTCCCCAGGGACTTCAATGACGAATTCCTTGAAAAACGGTTGCTGATACCGCAGCTTGACTCCGGGGATCTTGGTCAAGGCTTCCGCGGCATAGTGGGCCTTGCGCGTGCAAAGTTCCGCCGTTTCCTTGAGTCCCTTGGGCCCCAGGGCGGCCAGGTGAACCGTGGCGCGCAAGGCCAGCAGTCCTTGATTCGTGCAGATGTTGCTGGTCGCCTTTTCCCGGCGGATGTGTTGCTCGCGCGTCTGCAAGGTCAAGGTCCAACATGTTTGCCCGTTGCGGTCCTTGGTTTGACCGACGAGCCGACCCGGCATCTTGCGCACGAAAGCCTCCCGGCACGCCATGATGCCGAGATAGGGTCCGCCATATTGCAAAGGGGTGCCCAACCCCTGCCCCTCCGCCAGGACGATGTCCACAAGGTCTTCCGCCGGGGAGCGCAACAATCCCAAACTCACGGGGTCAACGCACATGATCAGGAGCGCCCCCTTGGCATGCACCATCTCCGCCAGCGCGCGGCCATCCTCCAAGCAGCCAAAAAAGTTCGGATGCTGCACGATCAGGCACGCCGTTTGGTCATTGAGCGTCTTCTCCAGCATGGAAGAGTTCACGACGCCTTGCGGAGTGGGGAGTTCCACGACGCGCGGGTCCAGGTTGGCCATGTAAGTTTTGAGCGCCGTTCGATAGTGCGGATGAACGTTCTCGGCGATGACGATCTGCCCGTGCCGCATGGTGATGCTCATGGCCATGATGGCCGCCTCGGCCACGGCGCTGCCCCCTTCGTAGAGGCTGGCGTTGGCCACGTCCATGCCGGTGAGTTGGCAAATCATGGTCTGAAATTCAAAGAACGCTTGGAGGCTGCCCTGGCTGGCCTCGGCCTGGTAAGGCGTGTAGGCGGTGTAAAATTCACCTCGGCTCACCACGGCGTCGACGACGCTGGGGATGAAATGATCGTAGGCGCCGCCGCCTAAAAAACACACGGCCTGGCCGGCGGGCACATTGCCTTGGGCCAGCCGCTCCATTTCTTGAGTCAACTCCATCTCCGACATCGGCGGCGGCAGATGCAACGGCCGCTTCAAGCGACATTCGGCGGGAATCGTTTCAAATAGCGCTTCGATGCCGTCCACGCCGATTTGGCGCAGCATCTCCTGCTGATCGGCGGGCGTGTTGAGAATGTACGACAAAGTGAAACTCTCCTACTCAATCCTGCAAACTGGTCCGCAGAGGAAATGCATCCGCTCAGGTTCAAGGCGGCGTGCTTCCATTTCTCTTGGGCGCCGCATCGGTTAATGGCCTGCGGCGATTTGCTGTTGATACTGCTCGGCAGTGAGCAAATGGTTCAGCGTCGCGCCGGGGGCGGGCTTGATCTTAATGAGCCAGCCCGAACCATAGGGGTCCTGGGCAATCTTGGCTGGCTCGCTTGCCATCTCTTGATTCACCTCCGCCACCTGGCCCGCCACCGGAGCATACAGGTCGCTAACCGCTTTCACCGATTCGATTTCACCGAAGCTGGCGCCCTGGCTCGTCTCTTCACCCACGCTGGGTAGATCGAGATAGACCAGATCGGTCAGTAATTCGACCGCATATTGCGTGATGCCGATGGTGATCAGATCGCCATCTTGGCGTGCCCATTCGTGCGTGGGCGCATAGCGGAGTTGCTCGGGAACCTGCATGAAATTCTCCATTCGACCTGTGGACGGAAAGCGGACAGCCGTTATTTTTTCCTCGAATAAAAGGGCATGGGCACGACCTTGGCCTCGGCGGTTTGACCACGAATGTCCACGTCGAGCAGGGTCCCCACGGCGGCATGGCTCGGAAAGACATAGGCCATGGCGATGGCTTTTTGGAGCGTGGGCGAAAACGTGCCGCTGGTGACGACCCCCACGGGTTCCCCTTTCGCCAGCAGGCGATAGCCTTCGCGGGCCGGCCGTTTTCCAGCCACTTCCAAGCCGATGCGCACGGCCAAATCCTTTCGCTTCTGCCGCTCCAAGATGGCCGCCTTGCCGACAAAGTCGCCCTTGTTGAATTTCACCGCCCATGCCAATCCCGCCTGGAGCGGATCGATCTCCTCATTCAACTCATGGCCGTAAAGCGGCATGGCGGCTTCCAAGCGCAGCGTGTCGCGGGCTCCGAGACCGCAGGGCACGACGGGAGCGCCGATCCGCTCGGCGATCTGCGGCGTGGTCAAGTAGCCCGCCATGACTTCGGCCCAGCGATTGGAGGCAATGATCTCAAAACCATCTTCGCCCGTGTAGCCGGTGCGGCTCACGATCTGCGGCTCCATATCGTCGGGATTGGGATAGCCCAATGCAGCATAGTAATACTTCAGGGAATCACATGCCGTGTCGATCTCGCGGGCCGCCGCCAGGCTCTTGGGTCCTTGGATCGCCACCATGCACCAGTCAAAGGTTTTGTCTTCCATCCCGACGCGGAGGCTGCCAATGCGCTGTTGGAACCAGGCCAAGATTTTTTCGCGATTGGAGGCGTTGACGACCATGAGCCAAAACGGAGCCAGGCGGTAGATGAGTACGTCGTCGAGAATGCCGCCCTGTTCGTTGCAGACCAATCCATAGCGGACCTGGCCGGGCTTCATCGTGGCGACGTCATTGGTGAAGATTGATTGGAGAAAAGGCTCGGCGTCCGGTCCGTTGAAGATGAGCCTGCCCATGTGGCTGATGTCAAAAAGCCCCGCGCCGCTGCGCACGGCGAGATGTTCCTCCACGATGCTCTTGTATTGCACCGGCATGTCGAAACCGGCGAAGTCGACCATGCGGGCGCCTTGGGCGACGTGCCAAGCATGAAGGGGCGTCTGCAAGCGTTGCGTCACGGCGATGCATCTCCGAAGCGAAAGATGGTGAGGTCAGTGTAGAGACTTCTCTCGATCCCTGCAAGGAATCTCAGCTTGGATTGGCATGAACCAAACCCGTGCCGAAGCGCAAAAAAACCGGCTTCGGGGAGAAGCCGGTTGGGAAGGACCGTGCCGATGCTAGCGGTTTATTCTTGAGACGGCGGCGTGCCAAAGCGGGCCTTGGCCTCGGCCAAATCCAGGGCTGCGATTTGTTGGCGTTGGCGATACCGCCGGATAGCAGGCACCGCCCCAACCAGGAGCAAACCAAACAAGCCAACCGTCGTCGGCTCGGGAATGGCGGTCACTTCGAAGAGCCAACCGAAATTCGCGGGAGGCGGATCCTGGCCGCCAAAGGTAAACTGCGAGCCAGCGGGATTATTAGGGGAAAAAAAGCTGCCCGTGGCCGTTGTGCGGAACGCCGTGTCAAGCGTGCTGCCCACGGTCGGCGGACCAAAAATGCCTTGACCAAACAAATCCGTGTCGGCGGCCGAAGCCGTGGCGCCGACGTTGTCAAAAGTGATGCCGGCCCAAAACGTGCCGGGCGGCAACTGGAAGGCAAATGGCGCAGGACTGAACTGGAATAATGAAACCGTACCTGGATTCACGCTCAAGGGGTTGAAGGTGTACCCGATCGGGTTTGATGGGGTGTAATAGGTGCCTGGATCGTTCACGCCGGACGAATTGCCAGCGCCATCAGCAAACCAAAACCGCAGCCGCGGCCGAATGGTCACCGCGTTCGTACTGCCGTTGAAGACGGAGAATACGACTCGGGAGATATACCAACCGCCACCCTGAAAAGCGGGATCGGGGGTGATGTCGTCGGCCACGAGGCGAGTGATCCCCGCGCCGGTGCCGCCATTGCTAAATGCAGCCCCTAAAAAGTTTTGTGTGTTGTCATAGGCGATGAAGCTTTGACCGTAACCGGCTCCGCATACCCATGAAGCAATAAAGAGAGCTAATCCATACCGGCGCATCCACGAACTCCTCATCAATGAGTAAGGACATCCCTGCTTCAAGCAGAAGGGTTCCTCTGCAGGTAGAAGCGGATTTCCATCATGTTGCATAAAGGACAAGGATAAGCATATCCGGATCAAAGTCAATTAACCTGGGAGAAGAAATTCGATCTAAGCAGAATCAACTGGAGATGTGATCTTATCTTCATCGAATTGGAAAAACGCCTTGATGCATGAAAAATGCTCACCAAGATTTAGGAGCATCGTCTTCATCGAATTGCATTTTCCCACCTGACTGCTTGGCTAGCATCTCCATGAGTTGTTCGCGTTCTTCACGCCAGACCTGGTGGATATCTGGCGTGTGCTGGGTAGGATCATTGAGGTCATGGCAAACGATGATCGGCGTCCCGACGGGCCAACGTGCGGCCATACTGCTATTCAGAGAGGTTGCCGTGCCCCGCAAGGTCTTGCCGGATGGGTCGCGGAAGCTGTAGTGCAGTGTGTAACTGGTGCTTTTGCTTTTGCGAATCAACTCCATGTTGGTGACCATGCCCAAGGCCATCTGGCCCTCGCGGAGCAAATGGATCATTCGCGTGGCATGAGACCAAAAATACATGAACATGCCCAGGCTAGAGGCCAGAAGCAACCCGCCCACCGCAAACAAAATATATGATACCGTGTAGTTCGCGCCCGTGCTGTGAATGGCGGGACGGTTTTCCTTGGGACTTGAATCCAGATATTCGATGCGAATCGAACTGCCTTTTTTCAACTGTTCCCAGTCCGACTTGTTGATGTCGCCTTCGCCTAGATAGCTGTTGCCGCGTTTATCCCTGAAATCATACTTCACCCAATAGTGCGTCGTGGAACCGCTGCGTCCGCTGCTCGAGCGCCGGGAACCTTTGTTCGTCACCTCGGCAATCGCGGTCACCCCTTCATGGGCATAAGCCTGTTCTTGCCGGTGCGTGGCAATGCCTCCTGCCAGAAAGCCTGCCCCCATCCCCCCCAGCAAAACAACAACAAAAACCACGCCGCCGCCGCCGAGATAAAGCCAGCGCAGTCTGAATGGGGATATATTCATCTCGTACCTCGTGGGGCCGCACCGCGGGAGATCGCTGAACGTATCATAAATGCGCCGACCGGGCTGCACAAAGGCAAATGACCCTGACCCGCCAACTCGACGGACGAGTCGTGATCGCTTAACGATGTTCGTTCAGCACCAAGTCGGCGGTCGCGGTCGTGTCCAGGTCGTCGTTGTCCCAAAGCTCAGCCAGCCGCTGCTTGATGCGCCGGCTGGCAGCCTTCAGATAAAAGCGGCCGACGTTGATGTCGCGGCCAAGGGCTGGCGTCACAGGCTTCGAGAGCAGGCTGTCCAGGCGGCTCAGAACGCAGGCGCTGGCATACAGCTCGATCGCGGCATCAGCCAGCCGTTCTTGAACATATTGCCTCTCGAGGATGTGCTTCTGGTGCTTGCGCAGCATGCCTTCGACGGCCAAGCCAAAGTCTTTGATGCGGCGGCCCAGCATGGCCGCTTCATCTTGAAGACTGCCGTTCTTGACGTGAATTTCCGGCGCCTTGAGCCGGGCGGAAATGCGGTTCCCCACGAAGCGGACAAAGGTGCCGCTGAAGATGTTGGAGACGGCGGCTTCAAACGTCTTCCCCACATTGCCCATGCCGTACATGGCGATGAAGGCGCGCATGACGTCATTGGCCCCTTCGCCGATGAGATTGATGCGCGCGTCTCGCATCATGCGTTCGTAAGGCTCGTCGCTGAAGTAAGCCTTGCCGCCATAAATTTGAATGCAATCGTTGACGATCTTCCACAGACATTCGCTGGCGAACACCTTGAGGATGGCCGTTTCGAGCATGTAATCGCCGAAGCCGCGATCGACCAGCGAGGCGCAGTGGTAGGTCGTGGATTCCATGGCAAAAATGTCGGCGGCCATGTGAGCCAGCTTTTTCTTGACCATTTCGAATTCGCCGAGGGTTTGCGTGAATTGCCGGCGGGTATTCGCATGGCGGGCCGCGGCCTTGAGGCAAACCTTGGCGGCTCCCGTGCACGTCGCCCCAAAGGTGGTCCGGCCAAAGTTGAGCACGGACAGGGCAAGCTTCAGCCCCCGGCCTGGTTTGCCGAGCATGTTCTTCTTGGGCACTTTCACGTCTTTGAGTTTGAACTCCGCTTGCCAAGTCCCGCGAACGCCGCATTTGGGTTGATTGCGATGAATCCATTCGATGCCCGGCATGCTCTTGGGTTCGAGGATGAAGGAGGAAATTTCGGTCTTGTCCTTGCCAGGGATCGAGGTGCGGGCCATCAGGGTGAGCATGTCGGCGAACGCGGCGTTCGTGATGTAGCGTTTATGGCCGTTGATGAGATAATGTTCGCCGTCTTCACTCAAGGTGGCAGTGGTTTGCACATTGCCCGCATCGGACCCCGCTTCCGGTTCGGTCAGGGCAAAGGCGCCGATCTTTTCGCCCTTGGACAAGGTGGGCAGGTAAGCGGCCTTTTGCTCCTCGGTCCCTTCCAGCAGCAGAGCGCGCAGGCCAATGCTGTGGTGAGCGTTGACAAAAATGGCCACGCTGGCGTCGGCGGCGCCGATGACCTCCAAGATTTTGCAGTAAGCGTATTGGCTGAAGCCCCTGCCGCCATACACCGTGGGCACGGTCATGCCGAGGACGCCCAAGTCGCCCAGACCGCGGACCACTTCGGGGGAGATATCGCACTCGCGGTCGATCCTGGCGGCATCGATGTGTTGATCGGCAAAGGCCTGCACGGCAGCCACGGTTTCATCACATTGGCGTTGTTCCGCCTCGGGCAGTTCCGGGTAGGGAAAGATCAAATCCTGGTTGAAATAACCAAAGTACAAGCCTTTGGCGAAACCCAGTTGATGGGAGTCCTTGAAAAGCAATTCCTCTGCTTGCTTCATTTGCTGGTCGCGTTGCTGTTCCGTAAGGGCCATGGTCGTGGTCTCCCCGTGGATGGAAAGGATATTGGCAGTCGACAAAGGCAACTGGGGGCTTCTTTTTATCGTATTTGCCGGCCAGCTTTTGGAAACGAAAATCAGCCACAAAGGATGAGCCATGCGGCTTGAAAAGTTGGACTTTTAGGGTTCGATGGAATGCTCTTGGGGCCTGATTGGGAATGTGGGTTTCTTCCCCCGTGCCCCCTGGCCCCAGGTTCAAGGCTGATCGTGAACCTCTCACCTGGCAAAGGGGTCTGAATCGTCATGGATGAATATGAAACACCCATCGATTTTGAGGCGCCGCTCCATGTGAGCAAACTGGCTGGCAGTGCCGATCAACGGCAATGGCAGCGGATCGCTCGTCGTCTGCGCGCGGAGCTGATGGCCCACCTCAACGACGTTGGGTGCATGAAGCCGGACGAGATGCAATCCTTGATTTCAGCTTTGGAGAGTGCGTTGGATTTCATGGTCAACGCCAACACGTTCGATGCCCGCATCGAGTTTCTCGAACAAAATTACACAAGACCCATCTGGTAATCCGCGTCACGTCATCGCCATTGAGCGGTCATTTTTTTTGCTGATCGACGCATCTACCGAATGTAGGCGGCACACTTGGGGTTAAAATGGTGGGAGGCTTTTAGATTACCTTGTCAGGGTCGACTCATCGACTATAATGTCAATAGTGTACTATTTGGTAAATGAAACGCTTCACCTTGCCCGTGGAGGTTTTACGCACATGAGCGCCACGCATACGGAACCCCAAAATCGAATTGCCTTGAACGGTCCCTCGGCCGCTCCGCAAGCGGACGCGGGGCAGGCGATTACCCTGACCGAACGGGCCGCCCAAGCCGTACAACGGTTCATTGAAGACCAAAGGCAAAGCGGCGCCATCAAGCCTGAAGACAAAATCTACTTGCGGCTCTCTGTCAAAGGCGGCGGCTGCAGCGGTTTCCAAAATAAGCTCGATCTTGACCCGCTCTACAATCAAAAGACCGATGAACTGATGGAGCAGCATGGCGTTCAGATCGTGATCGATCGGAAGAGCCTGCTCTACGTCGGCGGCGCCGTGGTCGATTTCCACAATGACCTCAACCGCCCAGGCTTCAGCGTGCAAAACCCCAATGCGAAAACCACTTGCGGCTGCGGCAGTTCGTATTCGGTCTAAAACCCGCACTTTCCACTCACATGCCAACCCTTTCCTCATTACACTGGGGAGAGGTTTTTTTCTTGAGTTCATGGTCGATTGTCTTGTCGATCTCAGCCAGGGGCATGCACATGATGCTTCATCTCGGATGTCTAGTTCTCGCCAGTCTGATGTCCCGCGTGGATGAGGAGCCTATCCAGGTGCGGTTGGGAGAGCGTATCGTTTTTCTGGGCGATTCCATCACGCAAGCCGGGGTTGGCCCGACCGGCTACGTCACCGCAATCAAAAATCATTTCGCCGACAAAAGGCCCGACCTGGGCGTCGAAGTCTTTGGAGCGGGCGTCAGCGGCAACAAGGTCCCCGACCTGGAGGCGCGGTTCAACCGGGATGTGCTTGCCAAGAAACCGACCCTCGTCGTCATCTACATCGGCATCAATGACGTTTGGCATGGCGAGAAGGATCCCAGCAAGGGCACCTCCGAGGCGGAATACGAAAAAGGCATCGACCTGCTGCTCAACATGTGCCGTCAAGCCAAGATGCGCGTCGTGCTATGCACGCCGAGCGTGATCGGCGAGCGCACCGATGGCAAGAATCCGTTGGATGCCAAGCTGGATCGCTACGCTGAATTGAGCCGCCAGGCGGCCAAGAAAGCACGCGTCCCCGTGTGCGATTTGCGGAAGGCGTTCATGGACTATTTAAAGCAGCACAATCGCGAGCAGAAAGCCTCGGGGATACTGACCAATGACGGCGTCCATTTGACCGAGGCAGGCAACCAATTGGTGGCGGAGACGATCTTGTCCGCCTTGGGTGAAAAATAGTCCGCTGCTCCTGAAAGGGGAAAAAACCACCGCGCATGGCGGCGGGTTGCCCTCTTGAAGCGTCGCCGGGTTCAATCCTAATCCTTGCCTTTGTCCTGATTTGAATCTTTATCCTTCTCTGGCTCCTTGGTTTTTTCCGGATTATATTTGAGCACGATCGTGCCATGCCGCATGTAGGAAGTGCGCGGTGTCGAGCCGACGTAGGGCCATTTGAATTCGACCTTGATCACGTCTTTTTGCACGACCCCAAGCACAACGACGTCGCCGATGATGTTGCGTGAGGAGGTATGGCCTTTCAGGATTTTGGCGTATTGCCAGCGGATTTGGCCTTTGTCGAGCAAGAGGCCCTTCAATTCCAGTTTGTCTTTGCCGCCGCGGGTTTCGTAAATCGCTTCAAAGGACTTTTTGTCGCGCTTGGTGATCGTCATCGTGGCGTCGCTGGTCTCCCTGCCCTTCTTGTCCGAGACGATCAGCTCCGTGCCTTCCCAGACATCGCCGATCTGGAAGCCATCGGCTTTCGGCGCATCGATCGTCTCGCCCTTCGAGCCGCTCGCGGGCGGGTCGGTTTTTTCTTTTTTGTCCTTCGTGGATTGGGCGAGTAAAAACGCGGGGGCACCCATAACGCCCCACACACCGAGGATCAGCAACGTCGCACGCAACATGGTCCCGTTCCACAAAGAGAATCCATGGTTGGCAAGAATGGACCATTATTTCATGCCCCGGCCCCGCCCGTCAAGAAGGGAGTTGCGCAAGCGGCCCTGCTCGGATCGAACCAGGGGGAGTTTATTTGACAGGTTCCTTTTCGGGCCATGGCGCGCCCGCATCGATCCAGGCGCGCAAGACGGCCACTTCACGATCTGGCAGCAGGTGGCTCCTGGCCATGGCCATGTCCGGCCGCTGGCCCGTGACGATGGCGATGAGCTCACTTTGATGGCTCTGGCCGGGGATGACGAAAGCCTGCTTGCCTGGCGCGCCAAAGTAATCCTCTTTCCGATCAGCCCGAAAATCCCCGTAACCGCGGCGCGGGCCATGACAGCGCAAGCAAGCTTTTTCAATGATGGGGTACACTTCCTTCCAAAAGTCGATCTTGTCGGCCACGCCGGCGGTGGGCTGAATCGCCTCCTTGGCTGTGAGGCCGTCCTTTCCGTCCAAAGGTTCGCCGACCAGTCGATGCAGCGGCTCTCGTTCTTGCACGGACATCTCGGTCCACCAGGCAAACAGCCCCACCAACGAAGCCACCACCAGAAACGCCAGGACGCCGCTCCCCAAAATCCAACCGCCCTCAACCTTACGCTCCAGGCCAAACCGTTGTGCGAGAACGACAACAATCCATTTCCAGTGCAGTGCCAAATGAACCAGCAAGATGGCAATGAAGCCCGTGCTCAGCCAGAAATGGACTTGCCCCCACTGATGACGCGACCCATGCCAGAGGGCCAGCGTCCGGTTGCTGCCCGGCGGCAAGGTGAAATAGAGGATGTAGCCCGTCGCCAACATTCCCAAAAAGAATGCGGCGGCCAGGAGATCAATAGCCAAGTTCGCCGTCGTCCGCTTCATGATCCAATTGTACAGAGCGAAGCCATGAAGCCTTATCACACATATCAAGATCCATGGATGGTCGCGGTGTGATAGGTGACCTTATTGGGAATGCAAGGCGAAAGCCAAAGGCGACATGCAAGGCAAGGGAGATGATTCCGCCTGGCGCAACATCTCCTGGGAAGCCTTCGCCCATTCCGTGGGCTGAACGCGCTGGCAATAGTGCATGCCATGGCTCGGGCGCGTCCCCTCCAGGACAGCCTTGGCCAGCACGGCTTGCTGTCGCTCCACCGCCAACACTGGGATGCCCCACCGGCTGGCGATCCAGGCATGGAGCGGCAGCGCCTCTTGTGCATCGGTCGACCAGATCAGCCTGACTTGAGGCAAGAGGGCATGGACGTCGGCCGCCTGATGCCAACGAACGAAGGGGTCCAACTGCGATTGGCGCACAAACTGCTCGCGCGCAGTTCGCGTTGCCCCGTCGCCGACAATGAGCAGCCTGGTCTGGGGCCGGGCGTAATGCAAAATACAGAAGGCCCAGATCGCTTCACGCAATCCATCATGGAGGTGCATCCGACCCGCCCAGAGGATCCATTCTTGCGCTTCCTTCGTCTCCAATCGCGGCCCCGAAGGATGCAGCGCTCGCCTGGGCGGAGCGGCCATGGGCGGCTTGACCTGCAGCAAGTCGATGGGCCAGCCGGCCTGGGCCCATGCTTTCCTGGCTTGCTCGTGGGGCACCCATCCGCAACAACCAGGCCAGTTCACCCGCAAGCGCGGCTGCGGCCATTGACCGAGCAGAACGGTCATGGGCCAGCGTTTATGCAGCCAGCGCAAGCCCAACGCCATGCCCGGCCCAGGCAGCGACGTCAAAAACCACGGTCGACCTGGAGTTCGCCAGGCTTGCCGCAGAGCACGATCCCAGGGAAAAGTGCCGCGCCGCTCCACCCGGATCGATTCTCCCGCCTGCTTTGGCAAGTCGCGGAGGAGTTGTCCCGCCCAGGTCGGCTGATTCCACTCGCCCAGCGGGTCCCAGATCATGGGGGAGCTTGCGGCGTCGCGTGTCTGGTTGCGTTCGTGCTTCAAGGATGCCTCCTCGCGATGCACATTGGCTCGTTCACCCGCTGCGACATCATCGATCATCGCGGTTTTTTAAGCCCACGATCTTGCATTCCCCCTGCCGATGCCGCACGAACAGGACGACGACTTCCTGCTCGGCTTTGGCCGTTGGGGAAGGATTCTTGACGTACACCAGCACGACGTGATCGGTCGGTCGCATGACCTTGTCCAGGTCCTTGCGCTCCGTCTCCGACAGTTTTTCACGAATGTCCTGATAGGGATAGGCGGGCCGGACCTCGAAATGGATCGATGGGCGATCGCGATGCTTTTCCAGCAGCCGGGAGAAATCGACTTCCAATTCCTTGCGATCGTAAATCGTGGTCTTCATGTCGTGACACCAGGGCACATCCACGAGGGCCATGATGTCGTCGAGATTGCGGCGCTGCATGGCCTTCATGAATTGGCCAACCAGTTCCCTGGCCTCGACGGCAGGATCGTTCTTGGTCGATGGCGGATCACTCTCCGAACCGAGGCAGGGCGACAGCAGTCCCGGGATCAGTAGGAAGCAGATGGACAAGCACCGAATCATCTTGGGCCTCCTTGCCACAAAAGGGGAAAGGCACGTCGAACGGCTAGCTTCGCAATTTCCCGGCGTCTAGGCAAGATCACTTGCCCTGAGCGGCCCACGGTGCGGTCGACTCCAGGATCTAAGCGGAGGAAGGCTTGGCTTGAGCGGGATAGGCGCGTCCCTTCCATCGCGGCGACAGACCGAGCTTGGGACCCAAATAGCCAAACCATTGAATGATGATCACGATGAGTACGCCCACGGGATGAAGCAAGGCGCCAAGCCACGATTGCCGGAATCTCAAGCAGCCAAGCAGGCGTGGAACGAGCGTTATGAGGATCGCTGCCAAGGTCAAGGCTCGCTCCACGCCGCCTAGCCAGGGCCAGGTGAAAAGCAACGCCCAAGGCAAGACCTGGCCGCCCAGGAGGAGCGTTGTCCAAAAGCATAACATGGGCAAACTGCTGGCCATGCCTTCCGTCGCATTCTTAGCAAAGCCCATGAACAGCGATCCCGCCGAAGTATACATCCGGCATTCGGCCGCGTCCGTCGCATCGAACAGATCGGTCGAACACCCCCGACGCCGATAGGAGCGGGGCAGTTGAATGCCGTCATGCAGCGAAGCCTGGATGGCGGCATGTCCCCCTGCTTTTTCATAGGCGCTGCGATGCGTGATAAACAGTTGGCCGCACCCCGCGGCATAGGCGGCCACGTAAGGAAACTGCCGCATCCGCCGCAAGGGGAGAAACCCCAGGAGCAGAAAGTGAATGATCGGGATCACCAATTTTTCCAGCCAGCCAAGGGTGATCTGCCGCGGCAAACCGCTCCCCAAGTCGGCGTGCTGCAACTGCATGAAGCGCAGCATCCGTGGCAAAGCGTCCTTCTGCAAACGGACGTCCGCATCGATGAAGACGAGCCAGGGGGCGCGAGCGGCCTGGGCGAGTTGATGACAGGCAAACTGTTTACCGCACCAGCCCGGGGGCAAAGGCGAGCCTTGAATCCACCGGACGCGCGCATCGGAGCAGGCTAATTCCTGGACGATCGCCGCGGTGCGATCCGTCGAATGGTCGTCCAGGACCAACACCTCCATGGGCCAATCCTGTTGAGCCAAGGCTGAACGGACCGCTTCGGCAATGACGGCTTCTTCATTGCGTGCGGGAATCAAAACGGCGATGAGCGGCGCAGTGAGATCGGCAGGCGCGCGGGAGTCCGCAGCCTCAGGCGGGCCGCTTTCCGGTAATCGTCGATACTGGCGGAGATTGGCGAGAAAGAGCAACACGGGCAAGGCGGCCAAGGTCAACGCCAACAGCACCACGATGAGCATGACGACCACCCTTAGGAGGCGGATTCAGTCTTGGTTTCCTGATGCCGGGCCGTGAAGCGTTGGCCCTTGAGTCGAGCGGTAAAGCTGCGCCAGAGATCGTAGATGCCGCCCACGCCCACCTTGCCCTCCAGCAGGGAAGTAAAGCCTTTGGGGCTGCGCGTCAGGGAGCGTGTTGCCAGTGCATCCATCGTTTGGCTGAGGGCGTCCTCAAGATAGGTGGTCCATTCCGCATGGCGGCGGGATTCCCCAATGGTTTCGATGGCCGGGCCGAAGCGCAGCAGCACCTCGGGGGTTTTCTCGTTCCAAAAGGGATATTCGATGGCCAGGGGGACGACCACCGCCCTGGGCATCCGATGCAGGAGATATCCCAGACCGCCGCGCAGCTTGATGGGTCGACTGCGAACGTCGTAGAATTCTCCCTGGGCCGTGATCCACAATCCCGTATGGGGCTGTTTCAAAATCGCTTCGCTGGTTTTCAAAAACTCCCGCGCCCCCCAGAGCGTGCCCTGCTCGACGCCAAAGAAGCCTAACTTGCCAAAGATGGCATACTTTTTCAGCATGTCCATGTCGATGGGAGCGTAGCCGATCCGTTCGGGAAAAAGCTCGTTCGCCAACATGCAGACCAAGGGGTCCCACCACGAGGCGTGATTGAGCACGACGATCAACGGCAGGTTATCGGGAACGGTCGGGACCGGACTTTCCTCGTCCAGGCGAACAGCCGTGAAGCATTTACGCAGTTGATATCGCTTGATGTACCAGACGAACCAGTCGTACAGCCAAGGCGAACGCGGCGGAATCATCGGGACGGGGTTTCCTTGGCGGACGAGGAAGTGGAGTCGCTTTTTTTCGCGGGGCGTTTGACCAAAGAGGTCATGATACAGACCACGCCCAAGGCGACAAGCAACAAACCGATGCCCGTGTACAGCGCTGACGAGGAGGGTTTGAACGGCGTCATCCAAATCCAGATGCCGCCGCTGATGAGAAAAAGTAATCCCGCAAGAAAACTGCTCATGACCGCTCCGGTGTGAAACCAGCGGCCATTTTACGAAGCCGCGGGCACGGGGGCATCTCGATTTGAGCGCGCGGTCACGCGGTCGCGGTCCAAGGCGTCGGCGGCGATCCAACCCGACATCAGCACCATCGGCATGCCCGGTCCGGGATGGGCCGAGCCGCCGGCCAAATAAAGCCCTTCCACGTCCGGGCTGCGATTGCTGGGTTTGAAACCCCCCTTCAACCGCCCATGGCTGGCCAGACCGTAAATCGCTCCTTGCAAGACATGATAGCGTTCGTGGATGTCCTGCGGCGTGAGCTGATGCTCGACGACGATGCGCTCCTCGATGTCGGGCATCTTCCCCGTGGTTTTGAGCTTGTGGAGAATGGCCCGGCGGTATTCAGGCAGCATGCGCCGCCAATCATGATGGGGCCGCAAATAAGGCGCATGAACCAGCACATAAAGGGCTTCTCCCCCGGGAGGAGCCACGGCCGATTCCGTCCGTGCCGGGGCCGCCAGATAACAGGTCGGGTCCGGCGCCGGTTCGCCCTGGCGGTAGATCGCGTCGAATTCCTCCTCGGGGCTTGCGGAGAAAACAAAATTGTGATGCAGGAGATGCTCGTAACGCTGGTTCAATCCCAAGTACAACACGACGCCCGAACAGGCCGGCTCATAACTCCGACGATTCATGAACCTGGCCTCGGCGGGTGTATTGACCAGCAACTCCTGATGCATCCGCACGCTATCCATGTTCGATACGACGGCCGAGACAGGGAGGGTGCCGAGCCGATCCGTTTCCAGCGCCACCACGCGCTGCGACGGATTCATGGCCACTTTCGTGACGGACACGCCGGTATGCATTTCAACCCCTAGTTCACCGGCCAGTCGAATCAAAGCGTCGGGCACCGCGCGGAGGCCGCCCAGCGGATACCAAACCCCTTCGCCCGTCTGCATGTGCGCGATGCCGCAGAGCACGGCCGGTGATTGATCCGGCGCCGAGCCGACGTACTGCGTGAAATGATCCAACATCTGAGCGACGCGCGGATCGGGAATGAACTTGCGGACCGTGCCGCCGACCGTGCTATGAAAGCGCATCTTCCAGAGATCGGCCATGATCGCCGGCTTAAACGCCTCGGAAACGTTGAACATGTCCCAAATGGAGCCGATCGGCTTATAGAAATAGAAGCGCTTGGCGATTTCGTGAAGCCGTTCCGCGAGTCGAATGAAGGAGCCATATCCTTCCGCCGAGGCGGGACTAAAGGTTAACAGTTGTTGGATCATGCGCTCCACGTCGGCATCCAGATCGAGCGTGCTGCCGTCGGTGTAGAAACAGCGCCATTGCGGATTGAGCGGCACCAGCTTCAGATAATCCTCGAGGTTTTTCCCCGCTTCGGTAAACAAGCGGTGCAGCACGCTGGGCAAGGTGAGGATCGTCGGCCCCATGTCGAAGCGAAAGCCGCGATCTTCCAGGACGGCCGCCTTGCCGCCCAGCCAGCCATTTTTTTCGAGGAGAACGACGTCGTAACCCCGCGCCGCCAGGGTGCACGCCGCCGCTAAGCCGCCGAGTCCGCCGCCAATGACGCCGATCCGCCCCGCCTTCATCAAGCGCATGTCGCTTCCTCCCGGAACCGTTCAAAACTGCTGCCTGCAAACTTATTTTATGGAACCTGGCCAAGTGCGCGTCCTGGTCCAATTTTCTGGCATCCTTTGCGCTCTTCCGCTAAACTGCAGCCACTTGACTTTGCATAACCGTTTTTTCATGAGGGAGTGTTTCATGATGCGATGGGCAATCGTCGGCTTGCTCGGCTTGGCCGCGGTCTTGGCTTGCGGCTCGACGGGCCAGGGGGAAGATAAGAAAGAGTCGATCCGCCTCTTCAACGGCAAGGATTTGACGGGATGGCGCATTTTCTTGGACCCTCGGAAAAAGGACGTCGCGCCCGACCAGGTCTTCTCGGTCGTGGATGGCACGATCCGCTGCGAGGGCCAGGTCGCAGGCTACATCATCACGGAAAAGGAATACGACAATTTTGAATTGCGCTTCGAATGGAAGTGGGGGAGCAAGGTCCACTCCGGCCGCAATTCCGGCTGCTTCGTCCATGTGACCGGACCCGATAAAATCTGGCCGAAAGGCGTGGAAGCGCAACTGATGGATCAGCGCGCCGGTGATTTTTGGCTCGTCGACGGCTTCCAACTCACCGTCGACAAAGCGCGGCAAGACCCCAACACCTCCCGGCATTATTTCCACATGAAGGGCGGCGTCGAGAAGCCCCATGGCGAATGGAATCAATACGTCGTCATCTGCAAGGGCAACACGGTCAAGCTGATCGTCAACGGCGTCGAACAGAACGAAGGCACCGACGCGGAAATCACCAAGGGCAAAATCCTCTTCCAATCCGAAGGGGCGGAAATTTACTTCCGCAACATCGAACTGAAGCCGCTCTAACGGCCCACCGCGCTTCCTTTAGCCGATGGTCAGTTGAATGATCCGGACCAGGAAGACATCGGAGATGAGAACCAGTAGGGTGGCCACGACGACCGCGCGCGTGGCCGCCTGGCCGGTTCCCTCCGTGCCTTCCTTGGCATGGAGTCCCTGATAACATCCCGTCAAACCGATCAGATAGCCGAAGACCATCGTTTTCAAGGTGGCGGGAATCACGTCCTGCAGCTTGAGATACGCCAGGCATTCGCGGTGATACTCTTTCCAGCTCATGGTGCCGCCCACCTGTTCGGCCGCGAAGCTGCTCAACAAGGCCGTCGCGTCGATGAAGATGGTGATCAGCGGCAAGGCCAATACGCACGCCAGGACCCGCGGCGCGATGAGCCGCGGCAGGATGGCAACGCCGAGCACCTGGGCGGCATCGAGCTGCTCGGTGTTCCGCATGGCGGCCAACTCCGCCCCGAGCACGGCGCCGAGCCGGCCGGCCGCGAGCAGCCCCGCCGCCACCGGCCCGAATTCCCAGATCACCGACAGGGCCAGGGCGCTGGGCAGCAACCGTTCGCTTTGAAACTGGCCGAGGAGTTCGCGCAGTTGCAGCCAAGCGACGAGTCCCATGGCGGTCCCCGCCACGATCGCCACCGGCATCGCACCGGCCAGGGCCACATAGAAATGGGGCCACCAGCGGCCGGGGATCAGCAGCGCTCCGGGCAAGTGCCAGAGGACGCGCGCCGACCAAGCGATCAATCGGCCAAGTCGTTCCAGTGCCCGCATGTGGTTCCCCTTTGAGCGAATGAGGTTTTTTCCTAGACCCATTCCGTGGGTAAGTTACAATCCAAGCGGAACTGAAAAGGCCCTCTTCCGCATCGGCGACTCAGTCGAGAGGGCCGTCCTAGCGTCACGATGGGAGTAATGCGATTATGGCAGAGATTATCAAACAAATCTCGGTGTATCTGGAAAACAAGCCAGGACGACTGGCCCAGGTGGTCTCCGGGGTGGCCAAGCAAAAGCTGAACATCACCGCCATCACCGTGGCCGAGCACAAGGACCGCAGCGTCTTGCGCCTCGTGACCGATGACATGAAAAAAACCAAGCGCGTCATCACGTCGATGAACTTGCCCTTCATCGAGGACGACGTGCTGCTGGTCACCATGCGCAATCAGCCTGGAGCGCTGGCCAACGTGTGCGAGCAACTGGCCATCGAACACATCAATATCGACTACGCTTACAGCAGCGCCACCAGCGTGAACGGTAAATCGCTGGGCATCTTCAAGATCTCCAACTTGAGCCGCGGCATGAAATTGCTGAGCGAACAGCACGTGGGGCCGCGCCGCAATGGATTCGCCAAGATGAACCGCAAGGGACGCAACGCCAAGTCCAACCCGAACGAGGATTGACCCGCCCCGCCGAAGCCATCCGTGTCGGTAAATCTCCAACCCGATGGAACCCTAGACGAGGAAGCAGCCGCGGCCATGGCTGCTTCCCGTCATGATGGCTTGGGGTCCATGGCCGTCGATGGCTCGTGCTCACCTACCGCTTGGAGGCTCGCCATGACGCACCTTCGCCTTGATCGTTTGGCTTGGTTCTTGCTGTTGCCCATGGCGTTGTCGGCTGGGACGGGGGACGCTCCGCCAGTTCATCAGGTGTTCGACCCGCCGCGACGTCCCAAGGATATTCGGCTGCAGCGCATGGATCACCTCGATCAGCCTGCGCCTTTTCAGCCCAGCTACACGACCCAGGCAGCGTGGGAAAAGCGCGCCAGCGAACTTCGGCAACAGTTGCTGGTGGCCCTGGGTTTATGGCCGATGCTGCCGCGCCCGCCTATCGAAGCCGTGATTCATGGCAAGATCGATCGCGATGCTTACACCGTGGAAAAAGTTTACTTCAGCAGTCTGCCGGGCCATTTCGTGAGCGGTTCGCTTTATCGCCCCAAGGACAGGACGGGCCGGAGGCCAGCCATCTTGATGCCTCATGGCCACCACGCGCATGGCCGGTTCAACCAGGCCAGCGATGCCGCCGTGCAGCAAGAAATGAAATCCGGCGCGGAGAAAACCAAGGAAAGCGCCCGCTATCCACTGCAAGCCCGTTGTGCGATGCTGGCCCGGCTCGGCTGCGTTGTGTTCCACTACGACATGGTCGGTTACGCCGACAGCCAAGCTATTCCCCACCGCGCCGGTTTCAGCGGCGTCATGGCGGAAAGCCTCGGGCAAAGCGCCATGGGATTGCAAACCTGGAACAGCCTGCGGGCTTTGGATTTTCTTGCCAGCCTGCCCGACGTCGATCCCCAGCGCATCGGCGTGACCGGGGCCAGCGGCGGCGGCACGCAAACCTTCATCCTCTGTGCCATCGATGACCGGCCCGCCTGTGCCTTTCCCGCCGTCATGGTCTCGATGAACATGCAAGGAGGCTGCATCTGCGAAAACGCCAGCCATCTCCGCGTCGGCACCAACAACGTCGAAATCGCGGCTCTCATGGCGCCGCGTCCCTTGGCGATGACCGGCGCCAATGATTGGACCCGCGACATCGAATCCCGAGGCTTGCCCGAGCTGAAAAAAATCTACGCGCTCTACGGCGCCGCCGACAAGGTGGCTGCGAAGTATTACCCGTTTCCACACAACTACAATCAGGTCTCCGCCGAGATGATGTATGCCTGGTTCAATCGCCACCTTGCATTGGGTCACGCCGAGCCGATTCTGGAGCAACCTTTCGAGCCTATTCCGGTGAAAGAGCTTGCCGTCTACGATCAAGAGCATCAACCCAAACGGGCCAACGCGGATTCGGTCAGCGCACAGTGGGCCTTCTATTCCGAACAAGCCTGGCTCGAATCGAGCGTCCTCCTGGAAACCTATCGCTCCTTGGTCGGCCCCGCGTTGCGGGTGTTGCTCCATGGCGACTGGCCCGCGCCCGGCGTCACGCAGGCCCATAAGCTCGGCACCGCTTCGGGGGATGGCTTTTACATCTGGAAAGGCACCCAGCTTCGCACCGACCGCGACGTCGAGATTCCCCTCATTTCGCTCGTGCCCAAAAACAGCCGAACGGCCATCGTGTGGCTGCATCCCAAAGGCAAAGCCAGCCTGTTTGATGACGCCGGCCGCCCCATCCCCGCCGCGCGGCGCATGCTCGACGCCGGCGCTTCGATCATTGCCCCGGACCTGCTCCTCACCGGCGAATATCAGGTCGAAGACCAGCCCGCGCCGCTGCCCTGGCCCAAGCAGGTGCATCATCAAGACATCCCGTTCATGGGCTTTCGCTATGGTTACAACCGCACGCTCCTGGCGGAACGGGTCAACGACGCCCTCACGGTTCTGGCCCATCTGAAAACACGGCAGGACGTCGATAAGCTGTATCTCATCGGCCTGGAAGAGATGGGTCCGGTCGCCCTGCTGGCTTGTGCACAGGCCAAGGGGCGGATCGACCGGACGGTCGTCGATCTGAACCAATTCGATTTCGATCAAGTCCAGTCGCTAGAAGATGATCGGCTCTTGCCCGGCGCCTGGCGCTTTGGCGGACTGCTCGGTTTTGTCCCCCTCATCGAGAAGGGAGAATGCTGGATCACCAACGCCCGGCGAACGCGCGCCGCTGCTCTCGCCGATGCCACCCCCGGCGTGAAACGGCAGACCGAGGCCGCGGACCTTCCGGCCATGGTGGACTGGCTCTTGCGGCCATGAAGCAAGCCACGGAAACATGCCCCGCGGCTTGAGTGATGTTCGATGGAGCGTTCAAGATTAGAAGACGAGCCCTATGCGGAGCATGACGGTGTCGTTCAACTCCACTCGGCCGCCATACGTCTCGAAGAGTAATTCTCGGTTGAACACGTAGCCGACTTCAAAGAAGCCGCGTATGCCGGTGTAATGCTTCAGCTCCAACCCCAAGGCCAGCCGCCAATCGTTGTAATCCACGTTGTCGTCCAGGATGCCCAAGCGATTGATCGCCCAGGCGCCGCCGCCGTATTCCCCGCCAACGTAAACCCAGCCCTCGCTACCCGGGTTATTCCACAGTCGATGCGAAATGCGCGGCTGCGGAAAAACAAGTTGCACCCGGGTTTCGCTCGTGGGGTTCCAAATCACTCCGGCCACGGGCAGCCATTTGGTTTCATTCCGATTGATGTAAGCAACGCCGGCGACGAACTGCAACGCTTCCGACGTGGCAAAAATGCCGATCAAGCGGCCGCGCATCCGAAATTGATCCGAGCGGCTGTTGTCGAAGTCGGTGTAGACGCCCGGGGTCAAGCCGATGTCGAGATAGAACCAATCCGTCACGCGCGGCGCCCAGCCGAAGTCGACGTACAGGTCGTAAACGCGATCGGGCAAGCCCAAGGAAAAGAAGGGCTGTCCGAGCGAAGGTTGATCCCAAAAGTGAATGCCAAAGACCGGCTTCACGGTCAAGGGGGCCAGGCAGGGGTCGAAGGTGAACTGCATGGTCATGCTCGTTTCCAGATCGACGGTGCCAAAGCCGCGTTCGCCGCCCCCCGCCAGATAGGTCAAGGTGGCGCTCGCTTCCCTGATCCAGCGGAGCGGGCCGGGCGCTTCCTCGAAGCGTGGACTGGGCTGCAGGAAGGGGCTCGCCTCATCCAATTTGGGATTCAGATTCGGATCGGGGCTGCCCTGTTTGGCTAGAACTTGACGGAGGTCTTGCGAATTCGCGCCTGCTTGGCGAACCGGTGAAGAGGACGGCGGCTGCGCGGGCTGCGGTGGCAAATAGGGCGACTGGGCGGCCGCCATCCCGCACCAACTCTGCAGCACCAGCATCGTCAGGATGATTCGTTTCATGGGCACATCTCCCTTAACTCAACCAGAGATGGCAAAAAGATGGGCGAACGTAAGGGGTGAGCCATACCCAAGTGGGCCAGCCGGGTCAAGGCGAACTCGCAGGTCGAACGCAAAGGAGCATCTCAACTCTTTGCAACTTGGTTGGCGGAAAGGATGGTATGTCGGCGACAGTCACGCCGCCCATCTGGTTTTTCTTCGCATGGGAACGATGTGCATGGTAGAAATGAAAGGTAACTCATGACCGAGTTGCGCCTCGTCATCGCATCCTCCGAGAAACGACATGCATCGCGAAGACTCTCCACGATCGATCACGCCTCCAGAACCGCCGGCACCTTTAGCTCCCACCGCGAAGAAGAGCCTAGGCTTTGAGAAGCAAACCACCCCTAGCTTACACGAACCATTTTGTTCTGCTTTTTATGATTCGATCGGGCCGCGATCGCCAATCGAAGAGACGCGAACCCTTCCCAACCTTCCCGGGTTTGCCATCGAGAAGGAATTAGGACGGGGCGGGATGGGCGTGGTCTACAAGGCACGACATCTGGCCCTTGGCCGCACGGTTGCCTTGAAAATGATCCTCAAGGTGGATTTCGCCTCGGTCGAGCAAAAGTTGCGGTTTCAGATCGAAGCGGAAAACGCCGCCCAAATGCAACATCCCAACATCGTTCAGGTGTTTGAAGTAGGCGAATTCGAAGGGCAGCCATTCTTCGTGCAGGAATACGTCGAGGGCGGTTCGTTAGCGGAGTTGCTGCAGGAGCGCCGCATGCTCCCCAAGGAAGCAGCGGTCTTCATGATCAAGCTAGCCCGTGCTATCCATGCCGCCCATGTGAAGGGGATTGTTCATCGCGATCTCAAGCCAGCCAATATCCTTCTCGCCAAGACAGGCGTTGCCAGCGCCGACCTGGTCCCCAAGATTTCCGATTTCGGCCTGGCCAAACGGCTTGACGCCAAGGACTCGCTGACCGGCAGCGGAACCGTCATGGGGACGCCCTCCTACATGGCTCCGGAACAAGCGCGCGGCGATTTACAGCGGGTCGGCACCGCCACGGATCAGTACGCCCTAGGCGTCATCTTTTATCAAATGCTCACGGGTCAGCTCCCGTTTCAGGCGCCATCGATCCCCGAACTATTGCCCATGATCGTGAACGATGAACCGCGCTCGCCTCTGAAGATTCAGCCGAGCATCCCTTCGGACCTGGCCGTCATTTGCCTCAAATGCCTGGAAAAGGATCCCGCTAGCCGCTATCCCAGCGCCGAGGCGCTCGCCGATGATCTCACCCATTGGCTGGAGCATCGCCCCATTCTGGCCAGGCCGGCGACGCGGACCGAACGCGTGGTGAAATGGTGCCGCCGTTATCCCGCCGTAGCCGGACTCATTGCCATTTCCACTTTAGCGGCCCTGATCGCCAGCGGGCTGGCCTGGTGGGCGATCCAGGCAGAAGGGCAAGCGCGGGCAAGCGAACGGCAGGCGAAACACGAGCGCGATTTGCAGGAACAACAGCGTCAGCGCGCGGAGCAGAATGAACAAAAAGCTCTGGCCTCGGCCCTGGAAGAACGCAAAGCCCGCGAGATGGCCGACGGCGTGTTGGACTTCTTGGAGAAGCGCGTCTTTGCCGCGGCTCGACCCATGGATCAGGAAGGCGGCATGGGATACGAAGTCAAATTGATGGACGCACTCAAGGCAAGCCTGCCCTTTCTCGAGGAGCGCTTCGCCGCTCAACCGCTCATCGAGGCGCGCCTGCGGTTGATGCTGGCGCGCACATACTATTTTCTGGGTGATCATCCGCTGGCCCTGAGTTTAACTGAACGCGCCTGCGCTCTCTTCACGCAGCATCTTGGGCCAGACCATCCACAAACCTTGACCAGCCAGCACAACTTGGCGATCAGCCTTGCCCGCGTGGGCCGGCATCAGGAAGCATTGAAACTGCGCGAAGCAACCCTGCAACAGCAAACCGCCATACTGGGTCGAGACCATCCCGACACGCTGAACAGTCTGCATCATTTGGCGAACCTCCACGACGAGATGGGCCAGCATCGAACCGCCCTGCCCCTGCGCGAGGAAACGTTGAAGCTTCGCCAGCTCAAACTGGGACAGGATCATCCCGACACGCTCAGCAGCATGCATAACCTGGCCAATAGCTATGATGCGCTGGGCCGTTTGCAGGAAGCTCTCGCGCTTTATGAAACCACCCTTCGACTGCAAAAAATCCACCTCGCGCCCGAGCATCCCGAGACGCTGCGAACCATGCACAATTTGGCCAACGTGTACAGCGACGCGGGCCGCAGCCAGGACGCCTTGAACCTGCGCGAGGAGACGCTGCGCCGCCGCCAGGCACGTCTGGGTCCCAGCCATCCGGACACCCTCAGCAGCATGCATAATCTGGCCATCAGTCTCTACATCCTGGGCCGCCTGGAAGACTCCTGGAAGCTCTGTCACGAAACGTACCAACTCCGCAAGAACAAACTGGGCATCGACCATGCGGACACGCTGACCAGCATGAGCAACTTGGCCGTCTGCTGCCATGCCCTGGGGCGTTGCGAAGACGCCCTCGCCTTGCATGAAGAGGCCCTGCGGCTCCGCAGAGCCAAATGGGGCCCCGATCATCCTGACACCCTCTTCAGCATGAGCAATGTGGCGAACAGCTACAGCCGGCTCGGCCGGCATCAAGAAGCGCTCGCGCTGCGAAAGGAAACCTTCCAGCGGCGCCAAGCCAAGCTCGGTCCGGACCACCCCCACACGCTCACGAGCATGCACCAATTGGCCAGCAGTTATGCTGACGTAAACCAGCAGGCGGAGGCGCTGGAAATCAGGCAGGAGACCCTGAAGCGCCGCCAGGCAAAACTTGGCCCCCATCATCCCGATACGCTTTTTTCACTAGCGCATCTGGGCGAATCGTACCGAATCTTAGGTCAATTCGAGCAGGCCAGAAGACTTTTCGAGGAGGCCGCCGCGGGCACCCTGAAAAGAAAAGTGGTGAACCAAAATGCGATCTGGATCATGACCCAAACGGCTTTGGCTTTCGAATCGGTTGGACAGTGGGACGAAGCGGAATCTTGGCGTCGGCAATGGTTAGCGGTCGTCAAGGCACAAGCAAAAGCGGATGCGATGGATTACGCCGTCGAATTGCTCGGCTTGGGCGCGAATCTACTGAATCAGCAAAAATATCCTGAAGCAGAATCCATCTTGCTCGAGGCCTATGCCATTTTCAAAGTCAAAAGCACGGCATCATCTTTGCCCGGTAATCGACTGCCCGACCTGAAGCCTGTGCTCGCCACGCTCGACCGACTGATCGAACTATACCGCCTTTGGGAAAAGCCACAGGAGGCCAAGAAATGGGAGATGGAAAAGGCATCGTGGAAGTAAGTTCATGAGATGCCTGTGGTGGTCAAAGCTGGTTAGATCGTTTACTGGCCAGCTTTTGGCCAGAGCGACTTCAGCGGGCCCAGGTAGCGGAATTGGTCCTGGTCATGGACGAAGAACGCCCAATGATAGCCCTCCTTTTGCCCAGGAATGACGAACCGCGCCGCATACAGTTGACAGCGCGTCTGAAAGGCCTCCAGCAAGGGGTGATCTTCCGGCGATTCGAAAGGCGAGACCAGGACCTCCGTTTGTTGATTGGCCAGCCGACCCGCCAACAACTTCGTGATCTCTTGCCGCAGCGCGGGAGCGACTTTTTTCTCGTATTCCTCAAGAAATGCTTGACGCAGCGGTGCCTTCACAAAGCGTTCACTCCAGGCTTTGGCGTCCGGCAGCTTCAATTGATCGATCAGCCGGTCGCGGTGCTCCAGATCCTTGCCCGCCGCGGCGAGCAGCAGCGCTTCCAGGCATTGTTTGAAGGCGTCGGCGTCATTGTCGAAGCGGCGAACCGGGTCTTGAAAACTCAACCCGCTGCCTGATCCGCAACAGAAGCACCCAGTCAGCACGAATCCAAGTTGCAGCCAAAACAAGCGTCCAAGGCGGGCGGCGACATGAGGCATCGTCGTTCTCCTTTGCCTAGCTGAACATTCCAGGATGCTCGATCCGTCCACGCTCGATTATAATAGCCGCTATGCCAGGAAATACCTTTGGTGAACGATTTCGAGTGACGACGGCGGGAGTGAGCCACGGTCCCGGCTATCTGTGCATCATCGATGGCTGCCCGGCGGGCTTGCCGCTCTCCGTCGCGGATTTGCTGCCCGATCTGCGCCGCCGCCGCCCCGGCCAATCCACGATCGTCTCCCAACGCGACGAAGAGGACGTGCCGGAGATTTGGTCGGGGGTGTTCGAGGGACTCACGGACGGCACGCCGATTGGCCTCCTCTTTCACAATCGGGATGCTCGCAGCCAGGACTACGAGGAGATCAAGGAGAAATACCGCCCGGGCCACGCCGATTTCAGCTTCGACGCCAAATACGGGATACGCGATTATCGCGGCGGCGGACGGTCCTCGGCCAGGGAAACGCTGTGCCGCGTGGCCGCCGGAGCGATCGCCAAGAAATTGCTGGCGCGCATCGGCATCAGCATTGTGGGATACACGTCCCAAGTGGGGGAGATTGCCGCCCAGATTGAGGACCCTGCCACGGTTACCTTGGACCAGGTCGAAGCCAATGCCGTGCGCTGCCCCGATCCCGCGGCGGCCGCGGCCATGATCGAACGCATCGAAGAAGTCCGCAAGCAGCAAGATTCCATCGGCGGTTGCTGCACCTTGGCGGCCGCGGGAGTGCCCGCCGGGTGGGGCGAACCGGTCTTCGACAAACTCAAGGCCGACCTGGCGAAAGGCTTGTTGTCCCTGCCTGCGGTAACGGGTTTCGAATATGGGTCGGGGTTCGCCGCGGCCCTGGCCAGGGGCAGTCAGCACAACGATCCGTTCATCCGCTCCGAAGCGGGCGCCATCACCACGTCAAGCAACCGCCATGGCGGCATGCTGGGGGGCATCTCCACGGGTTTGCCCATCGTGTGCCGTGTCGCGATCAAGCCCGCCAGCAGCCTGCCCCAACCGCAGCCGACCGTCACCCGCGCCGGCGAACCGACCACCATCGCCACGCGGGGCCGACATGATCCATGCTTGGTCCCGCGCTTCGTGCCCATGGGGGAAGCAATGATGGCCTTGGTGTTAGTGGATCATGCGCTGCGCCATCAAGCACAAACGCTATGGCCGCATCACGACGCGTCCTCCGGAGGGGCGCGATGACCTCCCATCCGCGCTGGAAGGCGTTCCTCTGGGCGCTTATTTTTCTTGGCATGATCGCCATGGGATTGCTGGCCAATCGGCGCCCGCCGCCGCCATCGGCCCATGACCCGCAGAACGTGATTCAATTGTTTCGGGATGGCGTGCCGCGCGAGTTGCTCGTGATGCTGCCGCTGCGAGCGGGGGACCAGCTTCGCCTCGTTGGCCTGGCGCCATCGGAGATGAAGCCGGCTCTCTTTTGGATCGACCCCTCGGGGCATTGCCGGGAGCTCGCGCCGTTTGGCCACCGCCAGGTGGGAGGTTCGGTCAGGCAGATCGATTACCCGCCGATGGAAAGCATGCCCTGCCCGACGCAGCCCGGTTGGCACATCGTCTTGCTCGCGGCGGACCCGCGGGAGCAGCCGACTCTGGCCGGCGTCGCCGCTGGCTGGGCCAACCAAACCTTGCCGCCGCCGCCGTCGAAGTATCTCATGATGTTGTTCACCCGCGCGCGCGTCGAATTGCTTCACCCCAAGGGCTTTCCCCTGCCTGCCGTGGACGTCACGCAACCCCTGGTGGATGATCTGAAGCGAGCCATCCAGCGGCTGTCGCAGCAATTTGCTTTTGTGTCCGGCACCATCGTGCCCGTGAAATGAACGGCACGTTAATCGTCGTTATTCGTGGCACGTTCGATTTGCTGGATGGCGTTGCGGGCGCGCTGCCGCACGAGGGAATGTTCGTCATTCTCGGCTTGCCGCAAAGCTTCCAGGGCGTCGCGGGCTGAGCCGCCCATCATGCCCAAAGCGCGCGCGCAGGCCTGGCGCACGCTCGATTCCTTGTCTTTCAAACCCTCGATCAAATGGGGCAAGGCCGCGCGGGCATGCGGGCCGCACTCGCCCAAGGCGTAAGCCGCCTCCCGCCGCATCAACTCATTTTTGTCTTTCAAGGCTTCGACGAGAAGAGGCACGGCGCGTTCTCCCATGCGCGCAATGGCCTTTTTGGCGCTCTCGCGGATACCCGCCTCGGAGAATTGATTGATCAGGAAGCGGATCACCGGTTCGGAGTGGGAGGCGTTGATTTCCGCCAGCATGTAGATGACCTGGCTGCGCGTGGCAAAGTCATATTGGTCGTCGTCCTTGATGATTTTCTGAATCATGTCCAGATGCTTGTCCGTCAAGGATCGGCCGATGCGCTGCATGGTGGCCGTCGCCTGCGTCTTCACGGCGGCATCCCGCGATTTGACGTGGAGGAGCAGGGCCTTGAAGTCAGCTTCATCCTCGGCCAGTTTCCACAAGGCCGCGGATGCTTCCATCTGCACGAGCGGATCCTTGTCCTGACGAAAAGCCCGCAGGTCGGCCAGCAAGACTTCCGGCACCTGTCCGAATTCCCCCAGGGCGAAGATGGCGGCCTTGCGAACGTCCGGGTGGCGATCGCGCAAACTGTTACGAATGAGCGGCGCGGCCCCCGAGGCGGGCGGACCAAACCGGCCCAGGGAGACGAGGGCCGTCTGGCGCACGAGGGGGTTGGCGTGCCGGAGTTGCTTTTGCAATTGGGCGATCAATTCGGGGGTCGGTTCCGCCAACGTGGCCAGGCCCACCATGGCCGCCACGCGCAGATTGTCCTCCGCGTGATCGAGATGGGTCATGAGCTGCGGCACGGCCGCCTTGGCATGGGGCTTGCCGATCTTGGCGAGCGACAAGGTGGCGTTGACGCGAACCTCGACGTCGGCGTCTTGCAAGGCCTTGATTAAATCCTTGGCGGCTTCGGTCGCCGCCAGGTTGCCGAGCATGGCGGCCGCGCGGCGGCGCGCCGCCACGTCGTCGCTGCGGAGATCTTGGAGCGCCGTCACCAGGGGGTTTTCGGGAGGGGGGTCATCATCCTGCGCCTGGGCCCCGGCCAGCCCCGCACCGAGCCATAGCCACATCATCCCCATGATCCATCCCCGCCTCTGCCAATGACCTAGCGGCAGGATTAGCCTGTGGCGGCTCGATTTGAAGGGGTGCTCCAGATGCACTTGATTTTCCTTGTTGAAAGGGGTATCTCCTTCCCTCTTCTATCTACAGTTTACCGCAACTTCTTGCTGGACGAAGGGAGAAAATCATGATCTGGCTCGCGCTGCTCATCTTCCTGGCGGAGACGAGCGTGGTGACGCTGGATACCGTTCGGCTGATTTTTATCAGCCGAGGCTATCGCATCCTCTCCGCCGTGTTGGGACTGTTGGTCGTTTCCATCTGGCTGTTTGCCATCACGCAGATCATGCAAAACCTGCAAAGCCCCTATTGCTTCATCGCCTACGCCGCGGGGTATACGGGGGGGATTATCCTGGGCATGAGCATCGAGGAACGGCTCGCCCTCGGCTCGCAACTAGTCCGCATCATCACCAAGCAGGACGCCACGCAGCTCATTCAGCAATTGCGGCATTCCAAGTATGGCGTCACCAGCGTCGACGCCAAGGGAGCCTCGGGGCCGGTCCACGTCATCTTCACCATTGTGCCGCGCAAGCAGTTGGACCAGGTCATCGACATGATCCATCGCTTTGACGACAAATCGTTTTACACCATCGAGGACGTCCGCCGGCGGCAAGGCGGCTTCTTCCCGCAAAAGCAGCATCGCCCCCTGGGGGTGCCCATTGACGGCCTGGCGTCGATCACGCCCATGAGCCAGGCCAGCAAGGCCGCTTGAGCCGCCTCACCTGGTTTGGCAGCGGCGTCGAACACACTGTCTAGTCGTGATACGCAAACAGGGGAGTGGTCTTTGGGGCCACTCCCCTGAGGTTATTCTTGATGGCAAGCAGGAACCGATTATTTCTTCTTGCCATGCCCGGTGAGCAGCATGACGACCTTTTGCCCGGCCACCTCCGTCTCCATCTTCACCAAGCCGCCCACGGGAATTTCCTTCGACGTCCAGACCTTGCTCGTCGTTTCAAATTTCTGACCCGCGGCGTCCACCGAGATTTTCATTTTCACCCACTGGCAAGGGTAAAATTGGTTGTCGATCTTCACCGTTTCCGTGCCTTCATCGATCTTCTCGGCCTTGTTGTTGCCGCCCATCTGCTGAATTGACGTGGCAGGATCATAAGGCTGATCCAGCCGCACCTTGATTTCGCGGGCCGGCAGCTTCATATTGCCCGACTGCGTCTCGATGGCGATGGTCACTTCCTTGTCATCCTTGGCCTTGACGATCTGTTTCAGCGTCGTACTGACTTTCTGACCATTTGGAAGCTGGACCTCGGATTTGTACGAAACCCAATCTCCCACTTCGGAACGTTTATAGGGATTGTCATCGGCCCGAAGCGCTTGAGCGTAACCACTCGCGAGTAGAAGCGTCAGACACATCAACCAAAGGGCGCGGGGCAATTTCGTGACCATGCGAACTTCCTTTATCCAATGCCAATGTTGAAAGGGAATTTCACGACGATCCTCGCGGATGGGGATCGATGAGTGTGAGTTGCGTGCGGATGCCGCGCTCGCCATAGGCGGCGCCGGTTGCGCCGGACCACGCCGGAAAGGCCGTCGTGTAATCGCCAGGCGCGACGATCGCGTCATTCGGGTCCTGGACGAGATTGACCGGTCCCGTGGGCTGCGTGCGCTGGGCAAACTCCGTGCTCTTCAAAGTGCCGGTCTTCTTGATCAATTGCTGAATATCGATGACCGCCTGGATCAACTGTTCGGGCCGGGGCGGACACCCGGGTACATAAACGTCCACGGGGATGAACCGATCCACCCCTTGAACCACAGCATAGGTGTCGAACACGCCGCCGCTGGAGGCGCAGGCTCCCATCGAGATGCACCATTTCGGCTCGGGCATCTGCAGCCAAATACGCTGCAGAACGGGAAGCATCTTCATCACCACGCGCCCCGCCACGATCATCAAGTCGCATTGCCGCGGCGAAAAGCGCATCACCTCCGAGCCGAAGCGGGCAATATCGAACCGCGACGCGCCCGTCGCCATCAGTTCGATCCCGCAACAGGCCGTGGCGAACGGCATCGGCCATAAGCTGTTGGATCGCACCCAGTTGGCCAATTTGTCCAGATTCGCAAGGAAGACGTTTTCCGGTAAACCCACGGCCATGGTCAAACTCCAACTTGTAATCGAAACCTCTGCCCGGTCAGGTGGTCAAAAAGGCGTGATTGGACATGAAGCGCTTAGCGCCACTTAAATCCGCCCTTGCGCCATTCGTAGACGTAACCGATGGTGAGCAGGGCTAAAAACAGCAACACCCCCCAAAAGGCCGGCCCCCGAAATACTTCAGGCAGCCCGCCCGCCTGGTACGCCGAGACCGCCCACGGATAGAGGAAGAGCAACTCGATTTCGAAAATCAAAAAGAGGATCGCGATGAGGTAGAACTTCACGTCGAAGTGTTGGCGGGCGTCGCCGATCGGGTCCATGCCCGACTCATAGGGCATGTCTTTAACCTGCGTCGGTTTTTTGGGAGCGATCCAATGCGAGATGCCCAGGCTCGCGCCGGCAAAGCCGACAACGACGATGAAATAAACCAGGATCGGCAAAAACGACTGCATTTCCGAATCCATGCGCTCTTCTCTCTGGCACCAACGGGATGAAGCCCAGAATGTTCCTTGATATCATACTTGAGGAAATGGCTGGGGCAAATCAAACCAGCCGGGTCCCGCGCCGCGCCGCCGCCGCCCCGGAGCCTCGCCCCGGCGGCACGCTTCCACTACAAGAAAGGCCGGTCGATGAAAGCCCACACCCAGTATCTGACCCTGAACGTTCCGTCGAAGATGGCTTTTATCAACATCACGCCCCAGGTGGAGGAAGCCGTGCGCGACAGCGGCGTGCAGGAAGGGATGGTCCTGGTCAACACCATGCACATCACCGCCAGCGTCTTCATCAACGATGATGAGCGCGGCTTGCATCATGATTTCGGCGTCTGGCTTGAAAAACTGGCCCCGTTCAACCCCGATCCCAACGTCTACCATCACAACCGCACGGGAGAGGACAACGCTGACGCCCACCTGAAGCGGCAGATCATGGGCCGCGAGGTCGTCGTGGCCATCACTCGAGGGAAGCTGGACTTTGGTCCCTGGGAGCAGATTTTTTATGGCGAATTCGACGGTCACCGCCCCAAACGGATTTTGCTCAAAATCCTGGGAGAATAGACCGCCGCAACCGGGCGATGAGCGAGGATTCCGTTATTTTTGCTGGAATGGGTAGAAAGCGTGTCATCAGCATGGTAGATTAAAGATGGTTTATTCCATGGAAAGGGATGCACCTTTCCCGTTTATCGAGGGGACCCCTCTCGACTTTTATTTATTTGGCTTCGAGGTGAGTCATGCGGAAAAACACCCGTCGGCAGGCATTCACGCTGATCGAAGTGCTCGTCGTGATTGCCATCATTGTCTTGCTCATTGCACTGCTGCTCCCAGCCGTGCAAAAAGTCCGTGAAGCGATGAACGTCGCCAGTTGCGCCCATCGTTTGCGGCAAATCGGCGTCGGCATCACCGGCTTTCACAACGACAAGGGCGCCCTGCCCCCTGGCGGTGTGAACGGCGGCTTTGCCAAGCTCAACATCCCGCAAACCACGCCCACGGTTTTGCATGGCTGGGGAACCTTCATCCTGCCCTACATCGACCAACAAACCCTTTACACCCAATATCGCCGCGACCTGGATTACCGCCATCCGATCAATAACCCCGTGGTCACCACGCACATTCAAGTGTTCACTTGCCCCAGCGTGGAGCCGGCGCATCGGATCGACCGCTTCACCAGCGGCGGCTTTACGAACCATGAAACCTCGGCTTCCGATTTCTCGGTGATCCAAGGGGTCAACCGGGCGGTGGCCATCGCCCTGGGTATTCCGGTGCCCGCCATCATTCCGCCGCAACCCGCGACCATGCCCGCCCCCGGAGTCATGCTGCAAGTCGGGTACGGCAACACGTTCACCCGGTTCAACCAACTGGTCAAGATGTCCGAAATCGAGGACGGTGCTTCCAACACGATGGTCATTGCGGAAAGCTCGGGCCGGCCCAACCTCTACCAAATGCGGCATGAGTTCCTCAAGGACAGCGGCGTGACCAGCGTCGGCGGCGCCGGCTGGGCCGACTATTCCAACGTCATGGTGATCGACGGCGTGCTGCCCACGGCGACGCCCTGGATGTTCCCGGGCGGCATCGTGTTTCCGAATGACAACACCGGCCGCCCCGTCAACATCACCAACCGCGGCGAAATCTATGCCTTCCACTCGGCGGGCGCCAACGTCCTCTTCGCGGATGGTTCCGTGCGCCTGATCAGCACGCGAGCCAGCCTCTACGTCGTCTGCGCCCTGGCCACGCGCAATGGCAGCGAACGCATCAGCCTGACGGATTTGGATTAATTTGCAGACCGCTTGGTTGAGCAACACGATCAAACCCACGGAGCGATTCGCTCCGTGGTTTTTTTGTGCGCTGAAGCTTACTTGCGAAAGTCCGGCATGCGGCCCGAAATGACGTCCTGCTCCCAGGCTTCCAGCATGGGCCAATGGGTGGCGCAGGTGCCGAAGTCCGCCATGGTTTGATATTGCGTCAAGCGCTCGATGGTCTTTTGCAGGAGCGCGTTGTCCCTGCGAAACGCCGGACCGTGGCTGGGCAGCAGGAACTCCGCATCATCGGCCTTGATCCGCTCCAGGGAGCGGATGTAGTCGGGGATGCTCGAGCCATGATGGGCATCGATGACGCCCACGCTGCCGTCCTTGAAAATGTTGTCGCCGCAGAAGAGGAGCTTGCCCATCTTGAAGGAAAGCTGGCCGGTGGTGTGGCCGGGGGTGTACCAGACGTGCAGTTTGCGGGGTCCGATGTCGATGACGTCCCCTTCATTGAGGAGCACGTCCACCTTGCACGGCGGCATGGGCAGATGGATGTCCTGGGCGTCGATGCGGGCGAAGGTGAGGATTTCGTCGCCGGTTTCGATGGGCTTCTGCGCCTGGGGATGCGCCGCGACCTTGGTTTTCAAGAATTCCTGGGCGCGGGCCAGCCCTTGCACATGGTCGGCGTCGGCATGGGTGGCGATGAGCATCTTGCACTTGGAAAGGCTGAAATCCATGCGCCGAATCAGATCGATGATCTCATCCACGGCGTCGAGGTAGCCAATGTCGATGAGGGCATATTCGTCGCCGCCGTCGATGAGGTAGACATTGACGCCCAGGCGATGGCCGGCCTGGTAGTTCAATTCGATGACGCCTTCATCCGGAAAAAGGTATTTGCGCTTGAGCATGTTGGCAGCAACCCCTCGCTCGCCGCGATGGCCTGGCTTGGTGCGTTTTTTTCATCGTAGAGAACGACGGACCATGATGCAAGCACATGCCGGGCAAGAGACTGCACCGGCATGGCGGATCGGTTCGGCTGCTTTCCCCGCCATGCTTGCCAAAGGCTCACTCGCCCTTTCGGGAGCCAACGCATAAAAAGACAGCATGAACCGATGATCCGCTTTGGGGTCGGACTGAGAGGAAATGACCGCATGGACCATGAAACCCTGATGCGTTTTTTCGCCGAGCGCTTTGGCGCGGAGTGCTTTCAAACGAATGCTTTCCGAGACAATCGCCGGCTCATCCTCCCCGCCGCCCAAAGCCACGACATGCTCGCCTGGCTCAAGGAAGTGGGCCGGTTCGACATGCTGGTCGATCTCACCGCTGTAGATTATTTGCATTATCCCAATGCCAAGGATCGCTTCGGCGTCGTCTATAGCCTCTTGAACACGACCTCGGGCGAACGGCTCTACGTCAAGGTGTTTCTCAATGAACCGGACCTGACCCTGCATTCGGTCTATGACCTGTGGCGCGGGGCGGATTGGATGGAGAGGGAAGTGTTTGACATGTACGGCATCCACTTCAAAGGTCATCCCGACTTGCGGCGGCTGCTCATGCCGGAAGCCTTCACGGAATATCCCCTGCGGAAGGACTATCCCTTGCGCGGCCGCGGCGAACGGCACAACTTCCCCACGATTACCCGAGCGGAGAGTTGATCGCCATGAGCATCCCCGCCGTTCCTTCGACGGATTCCCCCCTGCCCGCCAACGATGCCTTGAGCACCGGCCAGAAGTTGTTTTTCGGCTTCTTGGCCGTCGTCGCCGCGGGGTTGGGGGTTTGGCTGGCCTGGCGCAGCGTGCATACCCGTCTGCCCGAACTGCCAACGATGTTGCAACCAACACAACCCGACGTCGCCGGCCAGGCCAAGCAGTACGTCCGCGAACGCAAGACCGAGCCGCTGAAAGGCCCCCTGGAAGCGATCCTGGCCCATCCGCACGACTATTTCGTCAAATCCAAGGCTCACCTGTATCTCGGCAAGCCGGTGCCGCGCTTCGAGTTGATGGACCACCTGGGCCGCCTCCAGAAGCTGGACGACTTTCTGCAAAAAGGCCCTGTGGTTTTGGTCTTTTACTACGGTTACCATTGTGATCACTGCGTGTCCCAGCTTTTCGATTTGAGCGAGGACATCGCCTACTTCCACCAGCTTGGAGCGGAGGTCATTGCCGTCAGCGCCGATGAGCCTGAGTTGACGCGGGAGCGATACGCCAAGCATGGGCCGTTTGCATTCCCCGTGCTGTCCGATCCGAAGAATCAGGTGGCGGAAAAGTATGGCACCTACATTGCACCCCGGCAAAACCTGGCGGAGTTTCTCTTTCACGGCACCTTCATCATCGACCGCCAGGGCAAAATGATCTGGGCGGACTATGGCGATGAACCGTTCATGGGCAATAAAACCTTGCTGTATGAGTTGGCGCGGATCGAAGGGAAGCTGCCGCCAGGACTGGAGTTGAAGGAACCGGCCACCACGGCCCCGCCACCCGCGGGTACGGCGCCGACCTTGTCCGAATCCAAACCACCCCAGTAAACCGGCGGCGTTCAGCCAGCGCGCCGCCCCAAAAGGACCGAGGATCATCCATGCCGCTTGAACTGGTGGATGCCTACACGGCTCAGGGAGCCGAAAAAGAGTTTCTCTGGACGCTCAACTTCGGCCCGCAGCATCCAGCCACGCATACGACGCTGCGCTTGATCCTGACCCTCGACGGCGAGACGGTCGTCAAAGCGGTGCCGGACATCGGCTACCTGCACTCCGGCTTTGAAAAGTTGGGGGAGGACCTCAATTTCAATCAGTACGTCACCGTCGTCGATCGCATGAATTACATTTCGCCGATGGCCAACGAGATCGCCTGGCACCACGTCGTCGAAAAACTGCTCGGCATCGAGCTGACCCCCAGGGCCAAGTACATTCGCACCATCTTTGCTGAACTGATGCGGATTCAGGACCACTTGCTCAACGTCGGCACCGCCGCCTTGGACCTGGGCGCGTTCACGGCGTTTCTCTACGCCTTCAATCAGCGTGAATTGATCTACGACATCTGCGAGGAGGCTTCGGGGCAGCGCTTCCACCCCAGCTACACGCGCGTCGGCGGACTGTTTTACGACGTGACCGATGCCTGGATCGAAAAGGTGCGCTCCTTCTGCCGCGGCTTCCCCAAGGCCCATGGCGACGTGGCGCGGCTGCTCAACCGCAACCGCATCTTCGTCGAGCGGATGAAGGGCGTGGGCGTTCTGACCCGGGAAGACGCCGTCAACTTTAGTTGCACCGGACCCATTGCCCGGGCCAGCGGCGTGCAGCGCGATCTCCGCAAGGATGAACCGTATCTGGCTTACCCCGAGCTGGATTTTCAGGTCGTCTGCGCCACGGGCGGCGATTGCTACGCCCGCTACCTGGTCCGCATGGAAGAGCTGCTCGAAAGCCTCAAGATCGTCCACCAGGCCATCGAAAATCTGCCCTCAGGCCCCATCAACGTGGACGTCGAGGGCAAGGTCGTCATGCCCAACAAGGAAGCCACCTGGCGGAGCATCGAGGGGCTGATCCAGCACTTCGAACTGGTCATGACCAACCGCGGCTTCAAGGCCCCGGTGGATGAAGTGTACGGGGCCAACGAAACGGCCAACGGCGAACTGGGCTTCTACATCGTCTCGGACGGCTCGGAGCGGTCGTATCGCTGCCGCACCCGTCCGCCCTCGCTCATTCATTTTGCCGTGTTCCCGCACCTGGTCGTCGGGCATCAGCTCAGCGACGTGGTGGCGATCCTGGGGAGCCTCAACATCATTGCCGCGGAACTCGACCGCTGACGGCGCTGGTGCCGTTCGCGGAGGAAACGTTTGGCTTGCACGGCCGCCCGCCCAAGAGCCAACGCTTGTGAGAAAGGCGATTCGTCCATGCCCGTACTGTCCGAAACGCTGCGCGACAAAATAAAAAGCTACATCCCGCGCTACCCGAGCAAGCAAGCCGTCACCCTGCCGGCGCTGCATTTGGTGCAAGAGGAGCTGCGCTGCGTCCCGCTGGAAGCGATGCGGGAGATCGCGGAGCTGCTCGACCTGCATCCCGCCCAGGTGCAGGATACGATGAGTTTTTACGGCTATTTCCGCGATCCCGATCACAAGCTCGGCAAGCATCGCGTCTGGATTTGCCGCAGCCTGTCATGCATGTTGCGGGGGGGCGAGGAATTGCTGCGCTCCTTGTGCGACAAAACGGGGTTGAAGCCCGGCGAAACGACCCGCGACGGCCGGGTCACCTTGGAGTTCGCCGAGTGCCTCGGGGCTTGCGAGGGCGCGCCGTGCATGCTGGTGGATGAGGAGTGCCACATGCATGTCACGCCGGCTCAAGCGATGTTGAAACTGGCGGAGTTGGAATAGGTCGGCATGGTTCGGGTAAGCAACGAAGGAAAGGTTCGCATGGCCACATCGTTTGAACCGGTCTTGCTGCGCAACGTCGGCGTCAAGGATTCGCACACGCTCAAGGTCTACCGCGCGCGGGGCGGCTACGAGGGATTGCAAAAGGCCTTGGCGCTCCCGCCCGGCGACGTGGTGGCGCGGGTCAAGGATTCCGGGCTGCGCGGCCGCGGCGGCGCCGGCTTTCCCACCGGTGTGAAATGGACCTTCCTTCCCAAGGATCACCCCGGGCCGATCTACATGTGCATCAATGCCGACGAATCGGAGCCGGGCACGTTCAACAACCGCATCCTGATGGAGGACGACCCTCATCAGGTCATCGAAGGCATCATCATCAGCAGCTACGCCACGAAGGCCGCGACGGCTTACCTGTACATCCGCGTCGAGTATGGCCTCAGTTTTCGCCGCCTGCAATCGGCCATTGATGAATGTTACGAAGCGGGACTCTTGGGGAAGAACATTCAAGGCAAGCAGGGGTTTCATCTGGACATCCATCTCCATCGCGGCGCCGGGGCTTACATCTGCGGCGAGGAAACAGGCCTGATTGAAAGCCTCGAGGGCAAGCGGGCCTGGCCGCGCATCAAGCCGCCTTTCCCCGCCATCGAAGGGGTGTTTCGCAAGCCCACGATCGTCAACAACATCGAAACCATGGCCTGCGTCACACACATTCTCGACCGGGGCGTCGACTGGTTTCGCTCCATCGGCGTGCCTCCCGATCCCAGCAACCCCCGCGACATCGGCAGCCTGGGACCGAAGCTCTATTGCGTTTCCGGCCACGTGAACAAGCCCGGCTGCTACGAAGCCCCCCTGGGGATCACGGTCCGCGAACTGATCGATGACTTCGCCGGCGGCGTTTGGAAAGGGCGCAAAGCCAAGGCCTGCATCCCCGGCGGCCTGTCCATGGGTTTTCTCACCGAGGCCGAGTTCGACACCCGACTCGATTTCAATGAGCTGCAGAAAAAGGGCTGCCTGGGACTGGGCACCGCGGCCGTCATCGTGATCGACGACCAGACGAGCATGATCGACGTGCTCTACAATTCCTGCCGCTTTTTCAGCCATGAATCCTGCGGTCAATGCACGCCCTGCCGGGAAGGCACCGCCTGGATGACCAAAATCCTCGCCCGGATGCGGCGCGGCCAAGGTGAATTGAGCGACCTCGATCAACTCGCCGAGATCGGCGGCGGCATCGGCTTGACCCCCGGCACCACGATCTGCGGCCTGGCCGATGGAGCCGCCTGGCCCGTCAAGAACGCCATGCAAAAGTTCCGTCCCGAGTTCGAAGAGTGGATCCGCTCGGGCCGCCGCAGCGAAGACCCCTTGGGCGAACTGCTGGCACATCATTAATCTTCACCCTCTTGGCCAAAGGGAGCGTGGATGGCCGAGCTGCGCATTTTATCCCTGCTCGCCAGTGGTACGGAAATTGTCGCCGCCTTGGGGCTGATCGATCAGCTCGTCGGCCGCTCCCACGAATGCGACTTTCCCGCTGAAGTGCAAAAGCTCCCCGTCTGTAGCCGACCGAAAATCGATTATCAAACGTCCAGTTACCGCATCGATCAGCAAATCCGCACGTTGCTCAAGGACGGCCTCTCCATCTACGAGGTGGATGCCGATCGACTGCGGCAACTGCGGCCTGACGTCATCGTCACGCAAACCCATTGCGAGGTGTGTGCCGTCAGCGACCGCGACGTCCTGGCGGCGCTCGGGCAATGGCTCGGACAGGCGCCCCGGCTCGTTTCCACCCAGCCCGATGACCTGGCCCGCGTCTGGCAAAGCATGCGCGACGTGGCCCAGGCGTGCGGGGTGCCCGAACGGGGCGCAGCCTTGGTTCAGCGTTTGCAAGCACGCATGGGGGAGATCGAACGGCGCTGCCATGAACAAGCTGAGCGGCCGCGCATCGCCTGCATTGAATGGGTCGAGCCGCTCATGGCGGCGGGGAATTGGGTCCCCGAATTGGTCCACATGGCCGGCGGCATCGATCCGCTCGGGCAGCCTGGCCGTCATTCGCCGATCTGTTCCTGGGAGCGGCTGCGGGATGCCGATCCCGATCTCCTTCTGGTCATGCCCTGCGGATACGACCTCGCCCGCACCCGGCAAGAACTGCCCCTCTTGCACCAGCAACCCCTTTGGCCCGCCCTGCGAGCGGTCCAAACCGGCAGGGTCTACCTCGCCGATGGCAGCGCGTTTTTCAATCGGCCCGGCCCCCGCCTCGTGGAGACGCTGGAGATCCTCGCCGAAATCCTGCACCCCGCGCTCACCTTCGGCCATGAAGGCACGGCCTGGGAAAAGGTTTAAGTCCATGCGACAACCGGGTTGACGGGCGCGGCGCGAATCCGTGGGACCAATGAAGCTGCGATCATCCACCCTCGGCTTGACTCAGACAAACAGTCTGATAGAATACCTAAACCTTTAGGGCTGTGCTCAATGGGAGCCTAGCCTTGCCAGCTTCCATTCAGTGGTTTACTCGTCCCAGGGAGACACTCATGCGAAATAGTTTACGTTGGCACCAGCCATGGTTGGCCCTGTTATGCGCGGGCCTGCTCTCATCATCCCTTTCCGCTCAGGTTGTTCGGCACGGCGCGGCCCCGCGCTTTCCCCTGCTCATGGACAAGGCGGTCCAAAAAGAACTAAAACTCACTGAGGAACAGGAAAAGAAAATCAGGGACCTCATGGGCGACCTGTTCCATGAGATGCCCCAGGGCGGCGAGGGCGGGGGAAAGGCGATCACCATCCGCATCGGCGGCGGCGGCGTCATCGGCGGAGGCGATATGCCCGATCTCGAACAAATCGACCGCGACATCGATAAAATCCTCGATGAAAAGCAGGGCAAACGGCTCAACCAAATCCATCTCCAGCGGCAAGGCTTCACGGCCCTGAAGAATGAAAAGATCGCCAAGCAACTGAAAATCACCAAGGAACAGCAGCTCCTCCTGGACGACCTCTTCGAAATCCATCAAGAAGGCATCATGAAGCTGCTGGAAGAAGCCCGTTCCAATGCCGAAGGCGGCTTTGCCTTTCGCATGGATGCCAAAGGCATGAAGGAACTGCGCGAGAAACTCGACAAGGGCGTCGAGTTGATCCTGACCACGGAGCAAGTGGATCAGTGGAAGGAAATGCTGGGACCGAAGTTCGAAGCCAAGCGTTAGCCTCGTTCACTCTCCCCGCCGCGAAGCGATCGGTTCCAGCACGGGCCGATCGCTTTGCTGTTGCGCGGTGGTCGATGCGTTGCGGATGACCACGCCATAGGCCATGGCGGAGGGATTGAATAGCCGCTCGACGATCAACTCCCCGGGTAAGGCTTTGAGGAACTCGCCGAGTCTTTCCTTTTCGGGTCGGAGCAAGACCATGGCTTTTGGCTGCTCCCGCAGAAACGCGATGAGTTGGCCGGTCTCCTCCTGATGGAAGACCTTCAATTCGGCGCGGTCCAGGTAAAAACTCGTGGCTTGCCAGGAGCCTCGATAGGCGACGACGGGCAGCCCCTGCTGCATCCCCCACTCGGCCATGGCCGCGGAAGGTTCGCCCTTGGAAGCCTGGCGCGCGTGATCGGGGATGACATGCCAGACGACCAACCCCGCCAGAAAGCAAGCCGTCCCCTGGGCCAGCAACACCGTGAACCGCGGCGACAAGTTGCGCCATAGCAACCAGACCGTCAGGGGCACCGCCAGGAGCACCAGGAAGTCATCCGGATGCTCTTCGTGGAGCAAGAAATGCTTGACCACCTGGCCGCGCACGGCAATCACCACGATGAGCGCGCCCAGGCCGGCCGCCAGCAGCCAGCGCGGCCAGCGCCATGAGGATGCCTCCAGAGAAATGAGCCGATCGAGAAATGAAGCGACGATCACGCCGTTCAGCGGCAAAAGGGGCAGCAGATAGGTCGGCAGTTTGCCGGAGGAGGCCGAGAAAAAGCAAAACAACCAGATCGAACCAAAGGCGCAGAAACGCTGCGGACCCTGCCAGCTTCGCCATTGCCAGCAGGCCAGCAGGGCGACGCCGGTCCAGGGCATGGATTCCACCAACCAGGCGGGGCCGTAAAACCAAAGCGGTTTTTTGTGGTGGACCGGGTCGAGGAAGCGGCGAATGTGATGCCGCCAAAAATGTTCCGCGGCAAAGCCTTCGTTGGTGAAGATCATGATTAGATACCATGGCAAGCCAATCAAGGCCACCAGGCTCAAGTAGCTCAGACCAGCACGCCAGCCCCAGCGCGCCGAACGATCATCGAGCCAGCGATAAGCGAAAAGCACCGGCAGGATCAACACGACCGCGACCGGCCCCTTAGCGAGCACGCCCAAGCCGCAGGCCGCCGCGGAGACCATCCACCAGCGGCGTTTCAATTGCGGACCCGAAATGGCATGATGCCCCGCTAACCAGCCTGCGATCACAAGAAACGACAGCACGCTGTCCAACAGCAACATGCGGCTGAAGACCACGAAGCCCAGCATCGTGCAGAGCACCCCGACCGCGAGCAAGCCGACGCGCACGCCCAGGGTGCGGCAACTCCAAAGGTAAATCACCACCAGCGTCAGCCAGCCGGCCAAGGCACAGACCGCTCGGCCAACCCACACCTCGGTCCCAAAGAGATGATAACCCGCCGCCACGAGCCAATAGACCAGCGGCGGCTTATCGTTGTAGGGTTTGCCTTCCAGCTTGGGCGTCAGGTATTCCTGATGCAACACCATGAGACGCGGAATCTCGGCATAACGCCCCTCGTCCGGTTCGAGCAGCGTGTAGTTCAAATGCGTGAAGAAAAAGAGCGCGGCCAGGGCCAGAACCACGGATCCTCCCACCAGGGCCAGCCTGCGTTCGGGCGCGGACAAGCAGCTCGATGGTGCTTCGCTTTGCGGATCGATTTCTGTATGAATGGGCCATTTGCCTGGTATCATGCGGTGGAACTCCCAACTCCACGGCCGCGGTGAAAGGTTGTTTCTCTAATGTTGGGTATCTTGGTGCCAGTGAAGATTTCGCACAAAACGGTGCCTGGGTCAATGGATGATCGCATGACTAGCGAAAGCAAATAGCCCCTTTGGTTACAATCTGTGATAGGAATTTCAGTAAATATTTTATAACCATAAATCAATATCATCAAATGATTTACGACAAATTTCCAGCCTAAGATCATTGGCCAATGATTCCCTTATAAAATCATTATGATATCATAACGTTATCGTTCACCTGCATCGACCAAGCAACCCTAAGATATTCGGACCACTTTTTAGGAGCCCCGACCGTGAAACAGCCCATCCATGAGATCGAAGTCAAGGCCCGTTCGGGTTGGCCCATGCTGTGGCTGGTGCTGATCAGCCAGCCCCTGGCCATCCTCGTTTTCATCTGGTCGTTGAGTGCGATGAATCCTCTGCTCAGCGGGTTCTACGCGAATCAACATGCCATGGGTCGTGACGCAGGAACGCTGGGTTCCGAGCATCCCTATTTTCTCGCCTTCGCGATCGTCAGCTTCGTCCTCTTCGAACTGTGCTGGTTCATTTGGCTGTTTGGGTTCATGATCATCAACCCCAACGAAGCGCGCGTGCTGCAGCTCTTCGGCACCTACGTGGGCACGGTTCGCGACGTGGGCTTTTTCCATGTGAACCCCTTTTTCACCAAGCGGCGCGTGTCGCTGCGCGTGCAAACCTTTGAAACTGGCCTGCAGGAGAGCGGCGAAACCAAGAATGCCATGGGCCAGGTGGTGCAGACCACGCAGCGGCAGAGGCTGCCCAGCAAGGTCAACGATCGCGACGGCACGCCGATCGAGATCGCGGCCGTGGTCGTCTGGCGCGTCGTCAACCCGGCGCAGGCCGTCTTTCAGGTGGATCAGTTCGAGGAATTTGTGCAGATTCAAAGCGACTCGGCGCTGCGGAGCATGGCCAGTCAATACAGTTACGACAATCCCGACGATCAGGAACATTCGCTTCGCGGCCACACCGTGGAAGTGGCGGAACGGCTTGAGAAAGAAATTCAGGAGCGGGTGGCCCTGGCCGGGGTGCACATCGAGGAGGCGCGGATCAGCTATCTGGCCTATGCTCCGGAAATCGCGGCGGCCATGCTGCAGCGGCAGCAAGCCGGCGCCTTGATCGCGGCCCGGGCCAAGATCGTCGAGGGCGCGGTGAGCATGGTCGAGCATGCCCTTGAGATGTTGAATGAGAAAAAGCTCGTGGAACTGGATGCCGAACGCAAGGCGGCGATGGTTTCCAACCTGCTCGTCGTGCTGTGCGGCCATAGCGTGCCGCAGCCCGTGCTCAACACCGGCACGATTCATCAATAACTTTCCGGCCAGCGAAAGCCCATCGACTTGCGCTGGCCTGGTTCTTTTGCCGCGGGAGTTGGACCGGATGGCTGAGCGTAAATCCTTCCTGCTTCGCATCGATCCGCGGGTGTTGGAAGCCGTCCAACGCTGGGCGAACGATGATTTGCGCAGCCTCAACGCCCACATCGAGTATCTTCTGCATCAATCCCTGCAGCGCGCCGGGCGGCTCAAGCCGATCTCGGAGCAGGCGGCTTCCGAACCCCAGGCCGGCTTCTCTGAATCCGAAACGGGCCGGCCCGGCGGGGATGCGGCGTCAGAGCCGCTTTAGGACCGCTCTTCGCGGTCCTGGTTGGCGTTTCCAAGTGCGGGTGCATAGACTGAATGGATATCAAGGATATCCAGCATCGAGGTCTTCCGCACATGCCGCTCCCTAAGGTGGCGATCATTGGCCGGCCAAACGTGGGCAAGTCTTCCTTGTTCAACGCCTTGGCCGGGGTGCGCATCGCCATCGTCGAGCCGACCCCCGGCGTCACCCGGGATCGTCTTGCCTTTCCCTTGTGCGTGGATGGCGAGAATTACGTCGAATTGATCGACACGGGCGGCATCGGCATCGTCGATTCCCAGGCCCTCTCCGAGGACGTCGAGAAGCAAATCCAGGTCGCCATCCAGGAGGCCGATCTGATCCTCTTCATGGTCGACGTGCGGGATGGCATCGTGCCTTTGGATCAGCATGTGTCCGAGCGGCTGCGAACGCTGGGCAAGCCCGTGGTCCTGATCGTCAACAAGTGCGACACGGACGCCCTGGAGATCGAAGCGCAGAATTTTCAGAAGCTGGGCTGGTCGCCCATGATCTGCGTCAGCGCCCATCAGGGGCGCGGGCGCTCGGCTCTCCTGGAACAGATCATCGGCTCCCTCGGCGAGCGGCTCCGGGAAGCGCCGCCCCCCGCGGCCGTGGCCATGAAGATCGCCATCGTCGGCCGCCGCAACGTCGGCAAGAGCACGTTCATCAACTGCCTGGCCCAGGAGGAGCGCGTCATCGTCAGCGAGGTGGCGGGCACGACGCGGGACAGCGTCGACGTGCGCTTCGAGCGGGACGGGCTGACCTTCATCGCCATCGACACGGCCGGCGTCCGCAAGAAGGCCAAGATCGACGACAGCATCGAGTTTTACAGCCTGGCCCGGGCGGAACGCTCCATTCGCAGGGCCGACGTCGTCCTGCAATTCTTCGATCCGAACGACACGATCAATCAGGTGGACAAACACCTGGCGGCCTACATCCTCGAGGAGCACAAGCCCGCCATCTTCGTCGTCAATAAGTGGGACACGGTCAAGGATCGGTTGGTCACCAGCCAATGGGCGGATTATCTCAGGCAAACCTTTCCCGCCCAGGATTACGTGCCGATTTCCTTCGTCTCGGGCAAGGATGGGAAAAACGTTTATCGGCTCCTCAACCTGGCGCAAAACCTCTTCAAGCAGGCGACGACCCGGTTGACCACGGCCGACCTGAATCGGCTGCTGCGCGACGCCATCGCCCATCGGCCTCCGCCGGTGCGGCAAAACCGCACGCCGCGGCTGTATTATGCCACGCAGGTGGCGACGCAGCCGCCGACGATCGTCGCCTTCACGAACGGTCCGGAGCTTTTCGATGAATGGTATTGCCGCTACTTGCTCCGGCAGTTGCGGGACCATTCCGCCTTTTCCGAGATTCCGATCAAGCTGCTGTTGCGGTTGCGGGGGGAAGATGCGGCGGACGAGGAAGAACAGCGCTCGCCGCCGGGCAAAAAACGCCGCCCGCCTCGCACCCGGCGATCGGCTACCGAGCCTTCCGTGCCCGCCGAGGAAACGGCGCGGGAAGAGAAAAAGCCAAGCCGCGGCCGGCGGCCGCGCCGCCCCCCTGCCCCCGACATCTGGCGGGACCTGTGAGCGGTTGATCGATTGCGGGCGGCTTCTCGCGGATCAGTCGGCCGCGTTCGCTTCGATCTCATCCCAATTGACCAGTTGAATTGGCGGCGGCACGATGCGGATGAAGTGCGTGCGTTTGACGGCCTCGAAGCCTTTCCCCGCGCGGCTGGCCTGTTCCCTGCTGCCGTAAAATTCCATGGTCTTGCCGCCGCTGGTTTCGACCGTGAGCACGTCATTCTGATTGCGGATCAACGCCCCGCCCAGGCAGCGATCGTCCTCTTCCAGCTTGATGCCGATGACGCCCTTGCCGACGCCGGACAGGATCGGAATTTCCTCCAGGGCAAAGTGCAAAATGTGCCCGTCGGCGGAAGCGAGGATGACGCTCTTTTCGTTCTGGATGAGGTTGACCTGAACCACCTGGTCGCCGTCGTTGAGGCGGACGTATTGCCGGCCCTTGACCGTCGAGGCCGCGCGATAGGGTGACAAGGGCAGGCGCAGGACCTGGCCGAAGGCGGTGAGCACGAAGAGGTAGGGCTGGCGCGGTTCGCGGCCATGATCGGCGGGGGTGAAGCGGGGGTCGGTGGACAGGGCGGCGATAATCTTCCTGCCTTCCCCGAGGCGGAAGAACTTGCTGATGGGTTCGCCGTAGCCGGAACTGGCGGGAACCTCGCTGGCCCGAAGGGTGTAGGCCAGGCCGTCATCACTGAAGAAGATGACGAAGTCATGCGTGCTGGCGGGCAGCACCGCCAAAACTTCATCGCCATCCCGCACGCGCGTCGTTTCCACGGAGGCCAGGCGGCCGACGCGTTTGATCCAGCCGTCCCGGGTCAACACGACGTTCGTGTTTTCCCGAATGATGTAGGCTTCCGGGTCGAACTCGGGCGTCTCCTCCTCGGAGGAGAGCTTGGTCCGCCGCCGTTCGCCAAACGCCGCTTCCAATTCGCCCAGCTCCTTCTTGACGACGCCCCACAGCTTCTTCTTGGACTGCAGCAGTTCCTCGATCTGCCGGGCTTCCTCCTTCTTCTCCCGCAGCTCATCGAGGATCTTTTTAATTTCCAGCTTGGCGATGCGGTAAAGCAGCATCTCCAGGATCGCGTCCGCCTGGATTTCATCGAGGCCGATTTTCTGCATGAGCTTCTCGGCGGCGTCGGCCTTGCCCTGGCTGTTGCGGATCAGTTCCAGCACCTGGTCCAGGGCGTTGAACGCCTTGCGGAATCCTTCGAGGATGTGGATGCGCTCCTTGAGCTTCTTCAACTGATACTCGAAGCGGCGCTTGACCGTGACGAAGCGAAAATCGAGGAAATACCGCAGCATTTCCTTGAGGCTCAACCGTTCGGGGCGCACCTGGCTGTCCGCCGTCGGCACCAGGCAGGTCATGTTGAAGGCGTAGTTTTCCTGCAGCGTGGTGTGCTTGTACAGGTACGCCATGACGACTTCGGGCACGGCTTCCGGCTTGATCTCCAGAACGATGCGGATGCCCTCCCTCTCGTTCGATTCGTTGACGACGTTGAGCAACTGCGGCAGGCTCCGCTCGGCGATGATGCCGCCGATTTTTTCCTCGAGCGCTCCCTTGTTGACGCCGTAGGGGATCGACGTGATGACGATCTGTTTCTTCTTGCCGACGTCCTCGATTTTCCATTCGCCCTGGATTTTGATGCTCCCGCTGCCCTCCTCGTAGATTTTGCGCATGGTCTTGCGGTCAGCAAGGATGCGTCCGCCCAAGGGAAAATCAGGTCCCTTGATCTTGTCCATGAGCTGAGCCACGCTGGCGTTCGGTTCGTCGATCAGCAGCAGGGCGGCCCGGATCACCTCGCCCAGGTTATGCGGTGGAATGTTCGTCGCCATGCCGACCGCGATGCCGGCGGCGCCGTTGACCAAGAGATTGGGGAACCGCGCCGGCAAGACGATCGGCTCAAGGCGTGAACCATCATAGGTGGGCTTGAAGTCCACCGTGTCCTGCTTCAGCTCGCTCATCAACTCCTCGGCGATGGCGGTCAACCGGCACTCGGTGTAGCGATTGGCCGCCGCCGAGTAGCCGTCCACGGAGCCGAAGTTGCCCTCGCCATGAACCAGGGGATAGCGCATGACCCAAGGTTGGGCGAAGCGGACGAGGGTGTCATAGATGGCCGACTCGCCATGGGGGTGATAGTTGCCCATGACGTCGCCGCAGACCTTGGCGCACTTGATGGCCTTCTCGTTGGCGTAGAGATGCAGGTCGTGATACATGCTGAAGAGGATGCGGCGCTGCACGGGCTTCAACCCATCCCGCACGTCGGGCAAGGCCCGCGACATGATGACGGACAGGGCGTAGTTGAGGTAGCGCCTCTGGGTTTCATCGGCGATGGAGACCTGGTCGATGATTTCTGCCATAATCCGTTCTTTTCGTAAGCTAGCTGAGTTCGTTGGTCCTGAAAGCCATGCTTCCCAGAGGTTGACCCAAGGAGGCGGCCAACCGGAACGACGCTTTGAAGGTAGGAAACGATGCCGGATTCGGCAACCTCAACTTTTCGCTCCGGGCTGCTCTTTGGCTTGACGGCCTATGGGCTGTGGGGGGCGATGCCGCTGTATCTGCGAACCGTGAAGGCGGCGTCGGCCTGGGAGTTATTGGCCCACCGGATTCTGTGGTCGATGCTGCTGCTCCTTCTCTGCGTGACGCTCCTGCGGCGCTGGCGGGACGTGGGGCACAATCTCCGGCATCGCAAAGTCCTGGCCCTGCTCGCCCTGAGCACCGTGTGCATCGGCTGCAATTGGTTCCTGTTCATTTACGGCGTCGCTCATCAGCAGATCGTGCAAACGAGCCTCGGCTACTTCATCACGCCGCTGGTCAACCTCCTGTTCGGCATGCTCATGTTTGGCGAACGGCTGCGGTCGATGCAATGGCTGGCGGTGGCGTTGGCGGTGGTCGGCGTGCTGGTCATGGCGGTCATGGGCGGGCAGTGGCCCGTGCTGGCGCTGGGTCTGGCCGGCTCCTTCGGCATGTATGGGATGCTCCGCAAGGCGGCCCCGGTGGACGGCCTCGTCGGCATGACCATTGAAACGATGCTGCTCGGTCCCGCCGCCGCGGGGCTGCTGTTTTATCTCGGTCTTCAGGGGGAACTGCTCTTCGGCCAACAAGGGCCGCGCATGGACGCGCTCTTGGCCTTCAGCGGCGTGATGACGACCGTGCCGCTCTTGTGCTTCGTGGCGGCGGCCCGGCGGCTGCCCCTTTCGGTGCTCGGCTTTTTGCAGTATCTGTCGCCGAGCGTGCAGTTCTTGCAAGCCGTCTTTCTGTTCGGCGAACCGTTCAGCTCGATGCAGTTGGCGAGCTTTAGCTTCATCTGGACGGGGCTGGTCATCTTTTCCATCGACCTGATCCGCCAGCATCGCGCGCCGGTGGTGATGGAGTTTGATTAAATGCGAACACCCACTCGGCTCCGGCCAAGCGGGTGTAGTGCATCGTTTGAGCGTGGCCTTTAAAAATCAGAGCGATCGAAGGTGTCGCCCGTTTCATGCGGCGTAAACAGCCAGGAGACCTGCTTGGCCATGGCGTCGATAAAGCCTTCCCGGAACCGCGGCAGGGTGATGTCGCTCGTCGGCACCGAGCGCATCTTGGTCGGATAATCGACAACGATGAACTTGCCATTGAAGACCGTCTCCTGCGCGTCGGGGAGAATCCGGACGACGCTTACCGTCATCTCCGCGTGGCCCTTGTAGAGGGTGCGGTGCGACGCCTCTTCATAGATGCTGAGGGCCTGGATGTCGATGTAGACCAGATAGTCCGCCTTGAGGGCCCGGCCGATCTCGCCCTTCTCCCACTTGACCCAGTCAGGATGCTCGTTCTGAAATTGCTGGACCTTGCTCGCCAGGATGACTTCCTTCTTGTACCGCATGCGTTTGCTGTCGAAGTAGTCGGCGATGCGCCGCGACACGCGGTCGTTCAACTCCCGGTCCACGGGGCCAAGCTCCTGCCGGGCGCTGTATGGCGAATAGGTGATGACGGCCACCCGCCGGGCATCCTGCGGGAATTTGAAGGCGATTCTTTCCTCCAAATCCTGACCCGTCAGGTAGGCGGCGAAGGTGAAAACGCCGAGGGGATTGCATCCTGTGGAGCCGAGCGATAGACCGATGCCCAGCACCACGCACAGGAAAAGCCAACTTGAACGGGCAGCCTTCATGGCCATGATCCTCTTCCTTGAATCCCCAGTTCGGTTCCGGTGAGCTCCTGCCTTTTGGCCGAACCGATCACCGCAACAGCAAACGCACTCCCCAGGCCGCAATCAACAGAGCAAATCCAGCCAGCCCCGTCCCCAGCAGCACCCAGCCATTCAGATAAGGGCCTTTGCCCAGGGCGGCTGCCGCCAGCAAACCCGCCGTGAGCAGCCAACCCGCCACGGCTAGGATGGTCCCGAACGGATGCGCTTGCCAGGCCCAGCGCCAGTGGCCGTGCATCAGGTGGCTGAAGCTGGTGGTCATGCCGCACGATGGGCAAGGCAGACCCGTTTGCTTCAAAAACACGCACGGCTCCAAGCCCAACTGTTCATGAACGCCGAGCAAGAGCGGCTGCCCGGAATCCGTGCACGGCTGCAAGCGGGCCGCCGCCGCGTAGCCGCTGATCAACACCAGGGCGCACAGCCCCAACAGGCAGCGCGTCCATCGGTCCAGCTTCACCCAAGTCCCCAGCGCGGGCGTCGCCGCCGGGTCATCGAGGTCGCTTTTTCTGGTTGCGTCTGCTTCCATATCGTGCCTCAAGGAACTGTCAAGGGCAGAACGGCAGCGGCCCGCCGCGACATGGCATAATGCCTCCCGCCATTAGAACGGAAGCCATGTCAAACTGGAAGAGGCTGGCAGTCTGAATGGAGGACAAAGGCTGCCGAATTGCGATCGCTTGCACGGCATGGAGGATCCGCGTGGCATCCTCCATCGGCCCGGACGACTTTAAGCACACCGGCCATGATGGCGGACGCACCAGGCTTCGGCTTGCCGGGTGGCCTCATTCATGCGCTCTTGCAATTGCTCAGCGAATTGTTGCTGCTGCTGGCGATGGCAATTGGCCGGAACCTCCAGCGACGGTCCGGTGATGCCGTAGATCGTGCTGAAGGGCAGCGGCACGGCCATGCGATCCCAGCTCTTGGCCCGCCAGGCGCGAGAAAAGGCCAAGCCATAGGGCACGATCGGCAGCCCGATTTGCGACGCCAGGAAGATCGTGCCGCGTTGGGCCTGCCGCCGGGGGCCGCGCGGACCATCCGGGGTCACCGCCACGTGCGCCTGTTGGCCGATCTGCATTAAATCCAGCAAGGCCTGACCGCCGCCGCGGCTCGATGAGCCGCGCACCGAACGCAATCCCAGCCAGCGGATCACTTGCGCGATCAACTCGCCATCGGCATGCAGGCTAATGAGCACGTGGACCGGTTGCCGATAAGGCGTGGAGGTGAGGGCCAGCAAGGCCTCGTGCCAGAAAGCATGGATGTGCCGGCCCAGGCAGCGTGGATGGTCTGGATCGGTGCGGTCATCATGCATGCGAATGCGCAAGCGCACCGTGCTCATCCACAGGCGAATGATCACCGACGCCAGCCATCCCAACAGCTTGAGCAAACCAGGATGTCTTAATTTCATGGGCCATCCATGGGGCTAAACGTGACACGAGGCGCAGGTCGTCGATAATGCACTTGCCTGGCTTTTTAGAATCGTTATCAATACCGATAGACCCTTGGTGCAAGGATTGGACGTCTGTACAACCCATCCAGCCAAGGTGAACCACAAACTAATCGTTCTTCGACCTCTTGAGAAGGCGAGGATGACCCATGGGCAAAGGCGCTGGAAAAGCCCGTAAAAAGCTGCCAAAGGAGTTGGCCGTCGTTCGAGCGGACAACTGCACGGGTTGCGAGGCATGCATCGAAGTCTGCCCCGTGGACTGCATTTACAAGGTTCCGGGCGAGGATCTGCCCACGGTTCAATATTTCGTCGATATCGACCTGGAACGCTGCATCGGCTGCTCCTTGTGTGAACGCTGGTGCCCCTGGGACGCCATCGACATGGTGCCCACGGCCCAGATCGGCGAGGCCGTCGCCGAGAAGGGCGGACCGCCAAGCTACGTCGAAAAGCATCAGGCCGAACTGAACCGCGTCGCGGATTCCTTGGCTGAACTTTACAAGGAACAGCTCGCCGCCAAGCCTGCCAAGGCCAGCCCCAAGGCGGCGGAGGCCGCTGCCACCACCGGCTAAGTCGATGACCCTTCAAGGATGAATCCCCTCGCCAAGCGCGGTCGTGCACCCCTGTGCCAGGCAGAGCATGGCCCGCCGTTTTTGCTATAATTTTGCCAATGACAGCCAACCCTGTTTCGAAATGCCCTCGCTGCGGCATTATCGGATGGGTTCCCATTCCGCGGCTCTTGGCTGGCGGAGATGTGATTGAACGAGGTCCGTCCATGGAGTTGCACTCCGAATGGCGCTGGTATCAACAGCAAAAAAGCCAATGGCTGCCAGGCCATCGAGGGCAGTTCGTCGTCATCCATGGGGAAAATTTAATCGGCTCCTGGCCCACTTACGCGGAAGCCCTCGCTGAAGGATACCGCCAGTGCGGTCTGGGGCCGTTCCTCGTTCAGCAAGTCTTCGAACGGGATGCGTGTTTATTGTTCCATTAACCGCTGGGTCAGCAAGGGGTGCATGGCATGGCGATTGTGAGAGTCCCCCTTGCGGAGGATGGGCCGATCATTCCCTTCTTGATCGGCGTCAGCGAACCGCGACGGCAAATGTTGTTGAGCCTGGGGCAAGCCGTGCCCGACCCCATTCCGATCGCGGCCTTGATCAACACCGGCGCCGCGGGTTCGGTCGTGGATCGGCAAATCATCCGCCGGCTTGGCTTGCAGCCGCGCGGCGTGGTCCAATTCAAGGCCACGCGGCAAGGCTTGGCTCCCGAATCGAGTCTCACCTATGACATTGGCCTGAAGCTGGCCAATGTGGCGGATGGCTTGTTGACGGCCGCCGCGCCGGTCCTGGAGGGCAGCTTCGCCGTGCCCACCTATCAGGCCATGCTTGGCCGCGACCTCATGACCAAGGTCAAGCTGCAATATGACGGCCTGAGCCGGGCCGTGACGCTGCAATTTTAAGCCTGGCCCAGCGACCGAGCGAGCAAGGGTTTGCCCTGCGTCCACGCCGGGAGAGGAATCTCCGCCGCCGATCCGCGCCGCACCCACCAGAACAGGAGCCGAGCTGCCGCCACAACGTACCAAAACGCGGCGTAGGCCAGGGCAAAGCCGATGGCCAGGTCGACCGACCCTTTCAAGTTCGGGGGAATATCGCCGATGGCAAAGTAGACCGCCAAGCCCACCATCACGGGGACCAGGATCAACGACATGATCTGATGTTTGCGCTGCCAGGGCCGATATAAGCTGATCATGCAAAAGGGCGACAGCCAATAATCTCCGCTCCAGCCGGTTTCGCCCAGGGCTTCTCGGGCGCGGGCCAAGGTTCGAGGGATGAACACTCGGCGAAAAATCACTTCCGCCTTGATGACGCCGAAGAGACCGACCCCGACATAGAGGAGATAATCCCCCATCCCAAGGGGTGGATGCTCCATGAGGATGTGCACACCCTTGGCGAGGAGTCGATACCCGCCGAAGCCGAACAGTCCCATCAGGAACACGATGCCCCAAAGCTGCCCGAGGACCTTGCCCATGGAGGGCCGATCGGCGGCGCGGTTGTCCGATGTATTCATAAGAAGGGATAAACTCCTCCATGGCGATGGGGGTGACGTTCGCATCGAATCGCGGCAGGGACCGCCCATCGAGAAAAGCCACGCTTTCCATGAATGGGCATGATAGACTGGCTGCTGCGTTGTACTCGTTTCATCCACGATTCTCGGGCGGCTCATGACTCCACGGCATCGCTGGGTCGAATGGTTTTTCTTCCTGGTTGCGTTGGCGATTCTCTTTTTCTTCTCTCGCCAACAATTGTTTTACGATCCGGGCAGCTTCTGGCACACCGTGACCGGCGATCTTCTGCGGCAAGACGGCCTCATCTACCGCGACCCCTTCACCTACACGCAAGAGGGCCGGGAGTGGATTCCCCATCAATGGCTGGGCGAAATCCTCATGAGCCTGGCACATGAGCGGATGGGTTTGGATGGACTGCTTTGGTTGACGATCCTCTTGCTCGCCAGCTTGTTCGGCTGGATGGCGGGGCGCTTCAGCCGCCAGGGGTTCCACCCTTTGTTCATTGCCCTATTGCTGGCCTTGGGTTACGGGGCCATGTGCTATCACTTTCACGCCCGGCCCCATTTGGCCACGATGCTTTTGCTGGGTGCAAGCTTCGCCGTGCTGATCGACGTGGAAGCGGAACGCCAACGTCTGGGCTGGCTGTGGCTGCTGGCGCCCTTGTTCGCCTTGTGGGTCAATCTGCATGGCGGCGTGCTCGGCGGCATGGCCACCTTCGGCCTGGCCGGCATCGGCTGGGGTGCATTTTGGCTCATCGGTTGGCCTGGCCCCCTGAAGAGCGGTCGAGACGTTTTCATGCTGGCCTTCATCGGCCTCATCAGCGCGGCTACGGTCTTCTTCAATCCCTATGGGTTGGACCTCCTGCGGATGTGGCAGGAAATCTTGCGGCAAGATTTGCCCACCATCATCACGGAGCACCGCCCCCTCGACTGGACCGAACCGGAAGGCATCATGGTGCTCTGCATGGGCGGGTTGCATCTGTTCTTTCTGCTGGGCGTCCGGGGCCAAAAGCCGCGGATCACCTGGCTGTTGCCGATCGTTTGGTTCATCCTGGCGATCCTGCGCATCCGCAACGGCCCGCTCTTCGCCGTGACGGCCATGCTGGCCTGGGCGGACCTCTTGCCGCACACCCTGTGGATGAGATGGCTGGCCCGGCGCAGCGATCTGATCCTCATCCCGGACGTGCCGCCGCCGCCAGGGACGCCGCCCTGGGAACCCGCGAAACAAGGATGGCGCGGCTGGTTCTTGCAGCGGTCGTGGCTCCTGCTTTGGCCCCTGCCCTGGCTCATGCCCGGCCTCCTGATGGGGTATCTCCATTTGGATCGCGAACATTGGCCGCTCGATCTGCTCGAACCCCTGCGCAAGGAATGCGCTCAGCCCCAAAGCGTCATCTTCAACGAAGACCTCTACGGCGGCTTCTTGATCTACCATGTTCGCGGCAAGAAGATTTTCATCGACGACCGCTGCGAACTGCACGGCAACGATTTGTTGATGGACTACGTCGATGCCTTCCGCCACAAGGACCGGGTCGGCCCCTGGTTCGAAGGCTGGGTCAAGAAATATGGCATCAACCTGGCCTTGGTGCGGACGACGAGCACTTTCGGCGTCTATCTGCACGCTCATCCGGATTGGGAGGTCGTCGAACTGACGCGCGGCGGGGACGCCCAAAAGCGGGCAACCCTGTTCCGGCGCAAAGCCCAACGCCCCATAGAACATGTTGCCAAGGGGTGGGAAGAATCCTATCCCGCACGGGGCGAAGCAGCCCGCCCAGCGAACGACTGAAATAGTCGGCGCAGCGCCGGTCCATTCAGCGAAGGAGCGGGCCGACCAACCCGTTTCGGACAGGCGTTATATTCCGAACTGGAAACGCAGCTCGATCAGAAATCCTGTAGTGCAGGCTGAATCCCGAGGGTTATAATGGGGTGACGTGTCGCTGTCGCCGTTGGGGGTTGGACTCGCATGCCACGTTCCTACAAACCCGGAGATGAGCCAGTTTCTGGCTATCGTCTGGTCCGATTTCTGGGCCGGGGCGGGTTCGGCGAGGTCTGGCAAGCGACGGCGCCCGGCGGCACGGAAGTGGCTTTCAAAATTATCGACTTGGGAGAAAAAACCGGTTCGAAGGAATGGCGCGCCATCCAGCGGGTCAAGCGGATTCGCCATCCGAATCTGGTGCCGATCCTCGCCTTGTGGCTGCGTGATGAATTTGGCGACCTCATCGCCGAACTGCCTTCCGATTCCAAGCAACCCTACGACGAACAACATCCATCTGAACTCTACCTGGCCATGGGGTTGGGCGATAAAAGCCTGCTCGACCGCATGAAGGAATGCCGCGACCAGGGACTCTCCGGCATCCCCGTCTCGGAATTGATCAACTACATCGAGGACGCAGCCCGCGCCTTGGATCATCTGCACAGCCCCAAGCACGATCTCGGCCAAGGCCCGGTCAGCATCCAGCACTGCGACGTGAAACCGCAGAATATCCTCATCGTCGGCGACGCCGCCCAGGTGTGCGATTTTGGCCTGGCCCGGGTCCTCGGAGAAAACAAGTCGACGGCCAACCCCGCCGTGACGTTGGCCTTTGCCGCGCCGGAATTGCTCGAAGAAGGCAAGCCCGGCATGAACACCGATCAGTACGCCCTCGCCGTGACCTATTACTACCTGCGGACGGGCATGCTGCCCTTCAGCCGCAATGACACGAATACCGTCATGCTCGAGGCGCTCGAGGGCCGTTTGGATCTCTCCCGGCTCAATGCGGGGGAGAAGGCCGTGATTCAGCAGGCCACGGCGCGGAAACCGTCGAGCCGCTTTCCCACCTGCGTCGACATGGCCCGCGAGCTGCGGCGGGTCATCGAGTCGGGAGGTGTGCCGCGCGGCTCGCTCGTCGTCGAGGCGGGGTGCGAGATCGTGCCCGGACACAAGCTCGTCCGCTGTTTGGGGCGCGGCGCCTACGGCGAAGTCTGGGAGGCCCTCGCACCGGGGCGCATTCCCGTCGCCCTAAAAATCATTCGCGACCTGGACCGTTCCGGCGGCCGCGGCAAGCAGGAATTCAAGGCCCTGGAGATTATCCAGCGCGTTTCCCACTCCAACCTCATGGAGTTGCGGGCCTATTGGATTTTGGACAAGCACGGCGACCTGATTCCCGACGAGATTCGGGGGCAACCCGGTTCGCCTTCCCCGCACACCTTGATCATCGCCACCAAGTTGGCCGACAAAAACCTCGGACAACTGTTGGACGAATATCAAGCCAAGGGCGAACCGGGCATTCCCCCCAAAGAGCTGATTGCCTACCTCCGGCAAGTCGCTCAGGCTCTGGATTACTTGAATGCTCCCCGGCATCGGCTGGGAGATCGGCTGGTCAGCATTCAACACCGCGACGTCAAGCCCGACAACATCATGCTGGCCGGGGAAACGGTTAAGCTCACCGACTTCGGCCTGGCCAAGATCGTCGAGTTCGAGGACATCTCCGCCGAGATCAATCAGGATAGCGTCGGTTTCACATTCCACTACGCCGCGCCGGAAGTGCTCCGCGGCCGGGTGACGAAATGGTCCGATCAATACGCCCTGGCCATCACCTATTACTATCTGCGCACGGGAACCGTCCCCTTCGAACGGGCCGGCTCGGCTTATGAATTGATGATGCAGCAACTCGAGGGCCGGCTGGACCTCAGCTACTTGCCCGATCAGGAGCGGCGCGTCATCCAGCGAGCCACGATGGTGCAGCCCGAGAAGCGGTTTCACACCTGCACGGCTTTCGTCGATGAATTGGCCAAGGCCATCCCGGTGGATGGCATCGCCCCCCTGCCAAAAACGCCGCCGCCGCGCATGCCGCACGGTGCTTTGGCCGAGGGCGTGCCCATCGACCTGCCCCTCGACCAACCCAGCGTTGCCGCTGCGGCACGCCAAGCCGAGGCCGCCCGCGCGCGGCCACCGATGGCCCAACCGGCCGATGAACAGCCGATGGAATCCCTCCGGATCACGCCCCAAAGGATTCCGCCCGTTTCTTCCAAGCCGCTCTTCGAACCAGGCGAATCCTCGGAGTCGATGGAGCGCACTTTGGCCGACGATTCGAAATCACGCCCGCCCGCCGCTCCGCCCCCGAAGGACAAGGACAAGGAAACGCACTTGCCACAGCGATTGCTGGCACAAGCGCATGGCGAACCGGCTCCGGGTCAATCCTATAAGGACCAGGAGCAGATCGAGGAGGCCGTGGAAACCCTGATGACGGAAACCACGCCGCCGGAGGTCAAGGCCGACGCCGTCAGAAAACGCCGGGAAACGATGACGGCCGATGAGTTGGCGCAAGACCTGCCCGAATTACAGAAGATCGAGGATCTCGAACAGACCTTGTCCAAGGACGCTCCCGAGCCATCCGCCGAAGCCGCGGCGCCGGTTTCGGTTAAAACCAAGGCGCCCATCCGTTCCCGCGAGGAGGAAGCGAAGCCGGCCTCACCCGCCTGGGAGGATGGCACGCTCGCCCCGGGAGCATTTGCCACCATTCCGCCAACGGCCCGCATTGAGGACAAACTTTCAAGCAAAAGCCGGCTCAAGGAAGCGGAGAAACCGCCGGAAGAAGCGAAGCCGCCTCCAGTTGAAGTTGAATCCGAGGAAACGACCACGCCGTCGCAGCTCCTGCGCGATTGGCGGAAACAGGTGGGCACGGTGCCGGATCGCCCGCCCATCGCCAAGTGGATCGTTCTCGGCGTGATCCTGTTTGGCGCGGGGATCGGCTTGGCGGCGCTGTTGATCCGTTTCATGCCCGATCTGGTCGCCTGGGCCACGAAACCCGCGGAACCTACGACCACCTCCGCGGCGACGACGCTCCGACCGACCGCCAGCGATGTTCCCAAGCAACCCACCAAGGAAGAAACGCCCACCGCGTCCACGACCACGACGGTCCCCCTGCCCACCGTGGAGGAAAAGAAGCCGCCGCCGCCGAGAGTGCTGGTTCTGGGCAAGAAAGACGCCACGGACGCCGACTTCCCGCGCTGGCTGGCTCAGGAATTGGATCAGCAGATCGTGCTCGTCAACCGACCCGATGAATTCCGCCAGGTGTTTGACGGTTTGAAGAACGTGCCAGTCGAATGGGTGACGGGGAAGCTGCAAGCCTTCCGAGCAGAATGTCTGCTGGAAGGCACAGCGGTCGACCTGGTCGCGGCCGCCGCCCTGGCCGATGAGGCCGTGCGCCGGGGCGACGCGCCGGCGTACGCCAAATACGTTCGCAGTCGGGCCTACTTCGCCGCAAAGGAGCCGATCAAAGCCGCCGAACTGCTCAGCGAGGCGGTGCAGCACGACGTCTCCCTGCATGGCTTTCGCAAGGGTCGGGCCGTGGCGATTTTCAATGCCGCCGCTGAAAAGCTCGCGTGCACGGTGGATGTGAAAAAGCTCGCGCTCAAAACGTCGGCCGGCCCCAGCGACCTGGTTTGGCTCAAACAGGCGAAGGATTTCACGCAGCGGACCCAGGAGACGCCATCGCTGGACCTCCGCTTGCACCTGGCCCTGGCCGAACCCGGCAACGTCGAGACGCTGAACCACCTGCTCTTGGAATCCAACCGCCGCGAGTTGAGCAAGCGTCCGCAGGGCCGGCAACTCGTGGCGGGCCTGTTGCTGCGCCGCGCCGAGCAACTGCGCGACCAGCATCCCGAGCAAGCGTTTCTGGATTATGTCGATTTATCCAAATGGCTGCGCGAGGATCGCTACGTCAATGAAATCGGTCCGCTCGACTATGCGCGCTTGATCATCGAGCCGGGACTGGCCGCAGTAAATCGGCTGTCCGAAAGCCAGAAGAAAACCCATGCCAGCGGCTTGGCGCAGCTTTACGCCGCCAAGGGCCGCCTGATCTGGAACAATCCGTTCGAGAACTGGCCCTATAGCCAACCGCCCTATCGCGAGGCGGTGGCGGCTTTCACGCAAGCCCTCGCCCATGATCCCTCGCAAGGCTTTGCCCGCGCCGAGCATCACACCTACCGCGGCCTCAGCTTGACCCGGCTCGGCCTGGATAAACTCAGCCCCGAGGATTGGGCCATGCTCGAGACCGACGCCAACGGCGCGATCAAGGCCGACCCGAACTACTCCGGCGGCTGGAATCTCAAGGGCATCGTGCATTATCAGCAGGCGCTCAACCAATACACCGTGCCCCTGCTCGCCAGCCATGCCGAGGAAGCCCTCTCCGCTTACAACCAGGCCATCGCCCAGGCCGACACCAGCGGCAACAGCGATGAATTCCTCTCGATCTATTACGGCAACCGCAGCATCACCGGCTTGCTTCTTGGTTACTACGCGCCGAAAACCGAACGCCGCTCCATCATGGAACGAGCCGTTCAAGACGCCGAAAAAGCCACGCAGTTGAACCGCGAATCGGAGATCGCTTGGGGCACCTATGGCAACGCCTTGGAGGGTCTGGCCTGGACTCCAGCCGGCGTGGGCGATTCCAGCTTTTATCCCAAGGCGCTGGAGGCCTATCGGCGGCAAATCCAATTGCGCCCCGCCATCGCCGATGGCTACATCAACCTCAGCCGGCTGCTCATCAAGTGGATCGTCGACGACCAGGGCGATCCCCGGCAGCTCAACGAAGTGGAAACCCTTCTTGCCGAAGCCCAGCGTCTGGAGCCGGATCATTGGGAAACCACCTACTGGCTAGGAAGGTTGCGGCTCTGGCAAAAACGCAAACCGGATGCGATGGCCGCGTTTCAGACCGCCGTTCGTGATCCGCAAAAGGGGACAACGAACCTGCTACGGCTCCTCCTGCTGATGCAAAACGACCATCCCAAGGAATTGCTGTCTCTGATCGACGCCGCCCTGCCCCAGAACGCCAAGGAGCGCCAGCCGCGCCACGCTCTTTTGCTGCTCGAGCGCTCCCGGCTGCTCTACCGGCAATTCAAGGAGGATTTGCCGCGAGCCATGCAAGACGCGGATGATGCGCTGGCCCTCGCCGACAACGCCACGATTAAAGCCTGGGCCTGCGAAGTGGGCGTCGCTGTGCGCAATGAACTGGCCATGAAAGCCAACAGCGACGAACGCAAGCGCGAGTATCGCGCGCAGATCATCGACCGCTTGAAGCAACTTTTGCAGCACGATCCGGATTTGCCCGTGGCCTGGATGGCGGCCCGCAATTTGGCGGTCTTGCTCGAAGGGGACGCCACCCAAAGCGGCCTTGCCGACGCCAAGCGCCGCGAGTTGCTGAATGAAGCCTTGTCCTACATCCGCCTGGCCATTGACAAGGCTCCCGCCGAGCAGCGCGTTCCCTTGCAAGAAATCCGCAACGGGCTGCAGCAGAAATTGCAAGCCCGCTCATGAGCGCGAAGAGCGCCGCCGGCGCTTGGCTCAATCGCCGTCATCCAGCGTGTCTTTGAGCCGCAGAAAGGCGATTTTCTTTTCCGGATAATGGAACACCACCTTGAACGGCTTCATGAAGCCCGTGCCGATGTTCCCGGCCACGTATTCATCGGTGTAAGCTCCCTGAAGGGCTTGCGAAAAGCCGACGACGGGATTCTCGAAGCGCCTCCCTCCCAGTTCGAACCAGGCCAAGGTCCCTTGTTGCATGCGGACCAGCCCGCCGACGCCCCCTTGCAGGCGAGCCGTCGTCTTGCGATTGAGCAGCAGGTCGAATTCGCGAACGGCCGGCGTGTGGAAATCCACGGTCACGCCCGCGCCGGTATCGAGACGAAACAGCGCCTCGCGGTCGCCTTCGAACCGCGCCTTCACGGTCGGCAGATTGCGATGCAGAATCAGTTCCTGCCAAGAGCCGCCCGTCAGTTCGTACTTGGCCGGGTCATGCACCGACAGCTTGCCGTTCGCTGGTTCGATCTCCACCAGCGCTCGCGCCAAGAGCGGATAGCCGCAGATGCCCGCGATCTTGGCCCCCATCAGGGCGCCGAAGGGTTTCATGTCCAGCTCGATGTAGACCGGCTCCTTGAGCAGCGCCTGGCCCAACTGAAACGACTCGCCGACGCGAAATCGGCTCCGCTGATTGCCCCCCAAGCCCACCATGAGAATTTCGCCGACGGCGTCCATCTTCAACTCCTCGGCCACCGTTTTGTCGATGAGCATGGCCCCGGCCCCCGAGTCGAAGATGAACCAGCCATGGTCCTTGCCGTTCACCAGCGCCTTGACCAGGAGATGGCCGGAGTTGGTCCGCCGGGTCTCGACGACGGCGGTTTGATCCTCAGGGAAGGCAATGAGCCGCGGCTTGGACGCGGGCGGGTCGCAGGAAGGAGGCTGGTCCAAAGCGGTGGTGCGTTCAAGGGTGCGCTCCTGGACCAGTTGACCATAATTCTCGACGATGCGATGGGCGATCTGCAACGATCCCACGGGGCGATAATCATGAAACGTCCAGGAAATCGGCCCCGAGGCGGCGACGTAGTGCAGCGACTTGGGCAGGCCGGTGGCAAGGTCGATCGTCAGCTTGGTCTTAAGCTTCGTCTCCTTCATGTCCACGAGCAGGTCCACGGTGGTCGAGGACTCCTGAGCTGGGGCCAGGCGCATCGCCAGCGGCGCATCGGCATGCAGCCAGAACTGCGAATGCAGCCAGGATACAAGCAAGCTCAGGTCGCGATCCAGCAGCTCCAGCACCCGGGCATAGTCATCGTACTCCGCCCGCCAACAGACCTGGCCGTTGAACCCGGTTCGATACCCCAGCCGATGGTCGACGTGTTCGACAAAGGCGCCTCTGGGGCCAACCTGCAAGTGATAGGGCGCCATCACGCCGCGAAACTTCGCCTGGCCCTGGGCGGACCAAGGCGGCAATGTCCCTTGGCCGTCGGCGGACAGGCCCTGCGTTTGCCGGGCCTTGGCGAGGACCTCGCCCAAGGATGGCGTCTTGGCGGCGTCATCCGCATGGAGCAACCAGGTCGAGGATAGGATCGTTAAGCCGATCAGCCAACAGGACAGGCGCATCATGGCAGCCACCTCAGGGATCGAGTCGCGGATAGGCAATGAAATGGATGGGGATTACTTCCCCGCCGCCAGGGATTCGAGATGCCGCAGGACCGGCTCGGCCTCTTTCTTGCCGGCCTTGGCGTGGGCGATGAGCGGAATGCCATGCGGCCCCTTCGCTTGCAGCAGGGTCGGATGCGCCGCGAGCAGGGCCTTGACCACGTCCAGGTGGCCCAGCATGGCGGCGGCGAAGAGATCGATCCGCGCGCCCTTGGCGATCAAAAACTCGGCGATGTCGCGCCGCCCCATGTGGGACGCTCCCCCCAGGGCCGACTCCCAATCCCCGCCGCCCCAATCGACGGTGGTATTGAGCAATGCGGGTTCCTTGTCGAGCAGCGTCTTCACCATCTCCAAATCGTAATGGGCGAACAGCACGAAGTCCTGAACCATGGTGTAGGAAAGACGCGGCTTCTTGAGCTGCGGCGTGAATTTGGGCGCGGGGTAATCCCGCTCTGGTTCATCCCCCGCGAAGAGGGGCACGACGGCCAAGGGAGAACTCAAGCACGCTGCGGCCACGACGCCCTGAAACGCTCGACGATTCATTGAAAACATGGTGATGGACTCCCCTTGGTGTTGCCAGATCGCTGCCGTGCTGCCTCATGTGGTTCGCTTCCCGAACTTTCAGGGTCCGCCATGACGGAAGCCCTTAAGGATCCAGCTCTTCTTTTTGCTTTCTCTTCCGCCATTCCTCGATGGCTTTGACGTTCTCATCCATGGAGCGGATCAAGTCGCGGAGCACCTGCAGAGCCTGATTGAATTCGATCAGCCGCCGCATTTCGTTCATGATTTCCTCGATCTGACGGATGAGCTGATCCAAGGGCGACGCCGTGGCGGTCCACAGGTCGGAGGGAACCTTGTCCATCTCGGCTTCCACGCGCCGGGCCAAGAGATCGAAGGCTTCCTCGGTCTGGCTGTAGAGATTGCCCGGCTGCAGAATGCCCGCCAAGGGGCGGCAGATTTTTTCGTCGATCCGCTCGAGCACCTTGATCTGGCAGCGGTTCAGCGCCAATTCGCGGTAGACCTGCCGGAACTCCCGCAGCACCTTCTCGTCGAGGACGATGCGGCTTTGCAGCAGCATCTTCTGAAAATCCTGAGCGTCGGCCGCGGCCCGCCGCAGTTCTTGCTCGGAATAGGAGGCATACTCCGCTTGCATCTTCTTGAGCTGCGTCCGCACGCGCTTGAGCTGGGACAGCGCCTCCTCGCAGCGGTCGCGCAAATCCTCCTCCCGCTTGCCGATCTCGATCATCAAGTCCTGTTCGTTCACGACAAGGAAATCGAAGTTCTCAAGGGCCACCCCCTCCTGATGAAGCGGGATCGACGGTTGGCTCGACTCATCGCGGCGATTGTCCAGGGCGACCAAGCGCACCACCAGCCGATACGGCGTCGGCTGCAAGGGTTGATCCAGCGGCTTCTTGAGGGCCGCGCGCAGCTCCAGCGTGTCCAGGAATTCATCGTTCAGGCGTAGGACCGGGCCGTAGGATTGCAGATCTTGATATTGCGAGCGATACTCGCGCACGGGCTGCCAATAGGGCCAAGGCCAATGAGCGACCGCTCCCGTCACCGGCCGCTGCATCAACGCCGGCAGGGTCCGCAGCGGGTCGCCCGGCAGCGTCGCCAGCAAGCGCGGCCATTCCACGTCCGTCCAGCGGTCGAAGCGATAGGGAGGACGGTAAGGCTGTGCCAGGCTCAGGGGCTGAAATTGCCGGAAGGGGATGCGCGCTTTGTGCAGCAGCGTGCGATCCATTTTTTCCAGGGTGACGTCGTAGGCCAAGGCCGACAAGCCATGATCGTCCCGCACGGTCGCCGACAGCGGCAGGATCGCTTGCGGGGTGACCATCTTGCGGTTGACGACTTCGAAGGCGGCGCGGGCGAACTCCGGCGGCCGATCCTGGGAACTGCCGATGATGAGCTTGCGGACCGCCTTGATTCCGTCGGTGTCGATCAGCTCGAGCCGGCACCGCAAATCTTCGCGGCCCAGGGGCCGCAGCGCCAGCTTGAAGTGGGGGTTGCCCGGCTGATGTTCCACCGTGCCCGGGGTGGGGTCCAGGGGCATCTCGCTGATGAGCCTCACCTCTTGCAGGGTCTTGTAGGACTGGCCCTCCAGTTGGACCTGTGAGCCGGAAGGCGCCTCGCCCCGGGATTCATCCCCATCCAGCGACATGACAAACGGCCCGGTGGTGACGCGCTGGTTGCTGCCGTGCAAGTAGCCCGGCTCGGAATGGAAGCGGACCAGCCGTTTGAGCGTGGGGAGCGGTTTGACGTCGACGCGATACCAGGGCGTCGCGGCGCCGGGGGCCAACGCGCGAAAGCGGAAGGGCTGTTCGATTTTCTTGAAATCATAGAAGAAATCCATCGTGCCTTCGATGCGTTTGACTTCGGGCTGGCCGCGCTTGGGGCGAACGAGGCCGCGCTCCTCGCCTTCGACGATCTGTTCGAATTCGATGGTGATCTTGTTGGGCACCAAGAGGCGGCGGAAATTGCGGCGCCTCAGGGCATGGGATTGATCGGCACGCTGATCCAGTTCATCGAACAGGTTGAGCAGCTTGATCCGCATCTGGTCGCCGAGCGACTCGGCCGAAGCCGCCACTTCCAATTCCTCGAGCCGGGCCAGGAAGTCAGCCAGGGGCAAGCCGCGCCACGCCGCGGGCCAGCGGGCGGCTTCGCTCGGCGAGATCGCGAGCAGATCCATGGCGGTTTGCCCGGAGGCTTCGGCGATGAGCTGCACCGCCGACCGCGACAGGAACGGCACGGGCACGGGGTAGCCCAGGAAGGGCGCCCAGCAGGCGGCATCCTCGGCCACGGGCCGCTCGCCGCGCCAGCGCTGCCGCTGCCGTTTGCATTCTTCGGGGGTCAAGCGCTCCGCCACCTGCAAGCTGGCCAGCCATTCCGGGTCGGGCCGCGCCTGCCAGGCCGCGGGGAAGAACTGCCGCAGTTCGGGATCGAACTGGCTGGATGCCGCGATCTGGCTTTGCACGTAGCCGATCAGGGCCAGACCCAACTCGCGGCGATACGCCTCGAAAACCTCGGCGTTTTCGATTCGGGCATGGACCTGATCCAGGGTCAGTTTCTGCCAGTCATGGGGCAAGGCGGCGTAACACCAAGGGGTGAACATGCTGCCCTGCAATTCCCAGGCCCGCTGCCGCGCCACGTCCGGTCCCGCCGGCAGCAGGTCCTGCAGCCAATGCAGCGGCCGCCATCCCTCCGGGTTCTCGTTGGAGGAAACGACCCATTTCCAGGAATGAATCCGCAACTGCAATTCGCTGCCGAACGGCACGGCCTTGGTGGGCTGCTGGCTAAACTCCTCGATGCTGAGGATCGTGCGCCGCGGCCAATAGGCTTCCTGCAACAGGAGGTTGCGTTCGGCCCAGCGCATGCCGGGGTCGGTGGCGAAGATCATGATGACCGCCCCCAGGCCGATCAAGCCCGCCGCCGCCAGCGTCCGCAGCCCCAGGCGCTGGCGGTTGAACACGTCGTGGATCGAGACCTGGCGGATGCGCTGTGCCGCTTCCTCCATCGTGGCGCCGAGCAGGGGTTGCGACACGTCTTCGTCCTGGGCATGAGCCGCGGAGGACATCTCGATGGCCGTGATCAGCCGATCGCCCAGGATGTTGGGGAAGCGGCGTTCGAGAACCAGGGCCAGCGCCTCAGGCCGGAACCGCGCCATGAGGCGGTAAATGAGATGATAAAACAGGATCGTGCCAAGCCCCAGCAGCAGGACGAGCCAAGCCGCCGCCCGCACGACCTTGTGCCCCGCCACCAGGCCGTCGCGCAGATAGTCGACGCCGAGCCATTGAAACAGGAAGCTGAAATCGAACAGAAACGAGACAAGGCACCAGGTGCCCGCGAAGATGACCGCCCAGGACAGCCCCTCGGCCAGGACGTACCAGCGAATCCGCCGATCCAGGTGCAAGAGGGGCGCGTTCAGCGAAGCGAGGGGTCGCCGGGACGCGGGCGGCGGGGTTGTAACAGGCGCGGTGGCCATGAAGAATCACCTTCCTCCATCCAACAGTCTACGCGATCAAGCCAGCCTCAACCATTTACGCGCCAGCCATTCCATCCCTAAAAGGGTGATCCCCAGCAGCAACACCCACGACCAGCCGCCGGCCTGGTCCGGATCGTCCAGGTGGGCAAACACGGTGAAGCCCTTGTCCCAGATGTCCTTGGCCTTGCCCTCGGTGCGGAAGGTGATGATGTTGGTGTCGAGGCATTCCGCGATCCACGGCGCCGCGGCCAAATCAAAGAACAACCGCTCCTCGACGTCGTTGCCGTTGATCAATTCCTTGCTGCCCAGCGACCCGTCCTCCTGAAGGAGCAACATGGCTTGGCGGGCTTGGGCGAGGGCGGTGAAAAAGCCTTGCCGTTTGCTGGGGTCCAGGAGCGCGACGTCCTTGGCGGAACTGGCCAGGCGATACAGCCAGGTGAAATCGGGCCGGGGATCGTCCCGCTCGGGGTCGGAGGCTTCGACGCGATAGCGGGACTGAAGCCGTTCGCTGGAGCCGGGGATGGCCAGTTCCAGGCGATAGCGGCCGATGCGTCCCGCCGCGAAGCGGAACAGAAACTTGCCTGGCGCGCCCACGATTTCCGGTTCGGTGCGGAGCCGCGGCTGCGCCAGGATCGTTTGCACGTAGTTTTCCCATTCCTCGGGACTCGGCTCCACGCCGCGCTGACCCCGCGCGTTGGGGTCGCTGAGCCAATAGCGCCGGGCCACGGCGCGCAGCCCTTCATCGCGCACCAGCAGCGGCTTGACGCCCTCTTCCGCGTCCAGGGGGACGACCTTGAGGATCATGTCGCCCACGAATTCGGGGCGCGAGAGCGGCCGGAGCGTGGCGTCGAGGAGGTCCACCTCCACTGTGACCATTTCCCCTTCGGTGAAGCGGTTGCCCACGACCATCATGCCGCGGGCCGAGTCGCGTTTGCCCATGTGCCGCAGCAGCTTCGTCCAGAAGCGCTCGTGGAATTTCTCGCTGAACTGCCGCAAGCGGTAGGTTTCCCCCGAGCCGATGTAGAAGACCGGTCCCTTGCCATATTTCGACATGACGAAAAAGGGCTGCTTCTGGCCGGTGGGGGTCATGGATTTGGCGTCGGGATCGCCGAACCGGGCCAACACCGCCGTGCCCGGCTTGGCTTCCATCAAGGGAAAGAAGCTGAAAAAGCCCCGGCGGGCCGGCCCCTCCGCCTGGCCCGTGTCGGCGTTGCGCGGCACGTCGAAGTAAAACTCCCATCCCTGCAAGGCCCGGGCGGGATCGTTCAGGTCCGTCAGATCGAGGAAGGGCATGTTCGCCGCGGCGGGTTCCCAATTCAGCGCGATCGGCTCCTTGACCTGCCGATCGATCTGCAGCACCGAGCTGGCGGTATCGTCAAGCTGCACGGGATACAATTGCCGAATGATGCTCAGGTCCGCGTCGCGGGCCAAGGCAAAGGTATGCACCGGGCCGGCGATGAAGATCAAGCCGCCGCCCATCTGCTCGACCCAGCGCTGCAGGTTCGCCTGCGGGGAGGGCTTGTCGACCGACCCCACGACGGGGACCTGCTTCCAATCCACGTCGAAGGCGACGATGACGTCGTAGTTCCCCAGGTTCATCGGATCGGCGTCGCGATCCCGCAAGTCCGAAGGAAACTTGGTCAACAGCCGCTTCGGGTCCACGTCCTGCACGGTGCCCGGCTGGGAGCTTTGCAAATAAACGGACAGGTCGAACTTGTCCGGTTCGCGGGTGAGCAGGGTGCGGACGAATTGATACTCTTTCGACGGCCCGGAGGCCATCAGCAGGATCGACAGCTTGCGATCCTCCACCTTGACGACGACCGGTTCCTGGGTGATGTTGTCCGCGCGGGTCCTTTCGCCGCGCAGCGGGGCCGCCTTGGCCGACAGTTTCCAATCGCCCTTGATCCGCTCGGGATTGGTGATGCGGAACTCGGCGGAACCGCGCATCGTGCGGCCCGGACCGGCCGAGAGGCGCACCGTTTGCTGCTTTTCTTCCGGCGGGCCGACCGGCCTGTCGATCTTCAGTTGCACGTTGACGGCTTGCCCCGCAGCGAGGTGTTCGCCCTCGACGGCCACGCGCACGGGGAATTCATCCTCCGGCTGGATGCGGCTCGGAGCGAGCACGTCGACAATCCGCAGGTTCGGCGAGCGCTGCCGCTGCCCCAGCCCCACGGTGAAGATGGGGATCTTTTCCTTGCGGGCCAAGGCCATCGCTTCCTGCCAATCTTGCTCCGACCCGGACGTGCTGTGCCCGTCGCTGAAGAGGATCACGCCTTGCAGGTTATTCGTCGACTCCTTGCGGAGCACGTCGCGGAGGGCCGCCCCGGGATTGGTGCGATTGAGGAGCCGTTCGATCCGTTGCTGCCGGTCGAGCATGCTCTTTTCCAGACTGTCCGCCAGTTCGTGCTCTCTTTGTTCCGGCAAGGCCACATCGGGACGCCAGGATCGGGCCACCCGCACCATCTCCGTGATCAGTTCGGGGGACATCCATTGATCCAGCGTCGCATGCAGCCGCGGCTCCAGCCGATAGGCCCACTCGCTCGCGGACAGGGACTGCCCGGCCTGGAGATTCCAAGGCTCCGGATCGAGCATTTCCCCGAAGCGGTAACAGATGAGGGGATTCTTCTCGAGCAGCCGCGTCAGGAAGGGTTTGGCCTTGGCCGCCGCGGCGGGGCTGGTCGGCGCGGGCAAGGCGTGGTTGCTTTCATCGCTGCCCGCCGCGTTCGGCGAGCCGTCGGTCGGCGGCGCGGTCGTGCCGGCGCGGGAAGCCGTCAGCAGGTCGATCAAGCCCTCCTGCCGCGTCCGGCGGAGCGGTTCGGGCTGGTCGGCCACCGGATCGTCGCTGGTCTGCATGCTCGCCGAGACGTCGAACAGCAGCAGCACCTTGGACTGCTGCCGGCTGTATTCCACCTGCCGCATGGCGGGCAGCAGCCAGACGCAAAAGATCAGCACGTAGAACAGCATCCGGCAGGACGCCAGCAGGAGCGACCAGGGCTTGCCAATGGTGCGGCTTTCCTTCAGATACGTGCGGACCGACCAGAAGAGAACCAGCAACAGGACGGGCACGCCCAAGGCCAGCCACCAGCGCGGCTCGAAAGGCACGCTGCGGCCAAACAGTTCGGCCGGCTCCTCCAGGCGCCGCCAGATGAATTCCATGTGCTGTTCCGCGGTTTGCATCATCTCAGCTTGTTCTCGAAGGTTGCGGCCAGGGGTTCAAGGGCCGTGAAGGCCGGGCCCCCCTCTTCGGCCTTGCTCCATTCAGGATCCCGCCGCCGGGGCCTTGACGTGATGGCTGAACTTCACCGCCATCCATTGTTCCAAGCCCAGGAGCAACAGGAACAACAACAGAATCATCGAATAGTCCGACCAGGAATTGTTCTTGATGACTTCCTGGGTTTCCGTCTGCAAGGGATTGAGCGCGAACCAATGGCGCTGCTGGACCCACATTTGGGCTTCGGCCTGCGAAAGCTTGGCGCTGCCCTGATGCAGGGCTTGCACCATTTTCTCCCGGAAATCCGTCTCCGCGACGCGGGCCAGGTCGCCCTCCTGGCGGCTGTCCACGTTGAAGGCGAGCGGCCATTCCTCCGGCGGGGCCTTGCCCGATGCGATCTGGGGATCGAGCAGCGATTCGCCCTCCCCCATGGTCGGGGCGCTGGCGTCGCTCTTGGGTTGATTGAGCCGCAACCGGTACAACCCCGGCCCGCGCACGGCCTCGATGTGCGCCCGCCACTCCTGGACGTCGGGCTGATCCCGGCTCGCCGCGCTTTCCGCGAGGATGACGTTGACCCGCTCGGGGCGGACCGCGTCGTTGGCCTGATACCACACTTCCACTTCCGGTTGATACCGCTGCTTGTCGAGCCACAGTTCATAGGGCAGCCCGACGCGGTGGTTGATGTCGCGATCCCCCGAGGAGCGCGACAGGGCGGTCAAATAGCCTTGCGTGCTCAGCATCATCGGGACGAAGAAAAACTCCCCCAGGTCGCCGCTCGCCAGCGTGTTCCAGGGATAGTCCTTGCCGCGGATCGGCGTGGACGCGATGGGCGTGAGCAGGACCATGACCTGGCCCGGCTGCGAACCCTTGGGAAAGCGGCTTTCGAGCAACAGCGGGTCGCCCGTCTGCAAGTTCGCCAGCAATTGCTCCGCTTGCCGCTTCAGTTCGACCTGGCCTGGATCGTTCCAGAACGACGCCAACGCCGCGTCGGCGAGCAGGCTGCTCAGGGCGTCCAGCAGCGGACCTTTCTGGCGGCGCTTATCCTGCGCCTCTTCCACGGCTTCGCGGAGCGCCTCGGCATAACCGCGCAGCTTGTCGGGCGGCCCCCCGGAGGCTTGGCGCAGGCGATCCGCCAGGCTCAAGGCATCGTCCCGATACAGCTCCAAGGGCCGGCGGTTGGTCAATTGCAGCAGGACCTGGGCGCCCGCGGGCGGCTGCCACGCCGGGTCCACCCGGAAGTAGCGGTTCACGATGAGATAACGGCTGAGCAGATCGACCCAATCCCCTTCGAAGGGCAGCACCGGATGCCCCATCTTGAGGAAGCGCACCTTGGGGGAAACGTCGCGCTCGTCCGGCGGCTCATCGATGAAGGTCGACGTGCTGCGGCCTTCCGGGTCGGGCCGGAGCATGAGCGGCACGGGAAAGAGGCCCTCGCCCTTGCGGTGCAGATGTTCGTTGAAGCTGATGACGTTGGTCCGCGGCCCGAGGCTGAAGAACAGGCTGCCTCCCGACTGTACGTAGCTTTCGAGCAGGGGCAGCGTCTCGGGATCGAGGTCCGCGTCCCCTTTGCCGACGCCGGCGATGTTGAGCAGATAGATGACGGGGAACGTCCGCAGGTCCGTGCGCTTCTGCAGGTCGCGCGGCTCAATGCGTTCGATGCGGTACCCCGTTCGCGGGCTGCCGGTCAGGGCCGCATGGACGAAGAAACTATCGGGGGCGACCTCGCGATGGCGATGGTCGGGATCGACGACGAGGACGGGGATGTCCCGGCGGAGTTCGACGAAGGTAAACGCCTGGTTGTCGACCAGCAGATGGTCGCGCTGCTCGGATTCCTCCAAGCGAACGTGGATCGCCTTGAGGCCCAGCGGCTCCTCGGGCGGAAATTCGAGATTGAGCACGATCCATTGCTCCTCCTTGCCGCCCAGGCGGTCGATGAGGCGAACGGCGCGCTCGACGCCGGCGATGCTGACGCGCAGCCGCACCTGGCGGCGCTCGGCTTCGCTAAAGTTTTTGACGACGACGTGCAAGTCGAAGGGAAGCCGGGGCGTGACGACGCGCATGGGGATGTCGAAGGCGGCGGCGGCCGGGCTGGCGGTGGTGTCGCCGCGGCGGCGCGGTTTGACGACGGCGTCGAGGATGCCCACGTTGGGATGGCCGGCGGGCGTTTCCGCGAGGCTGGGCGTCCGCGGCGGCCGGGCCACGTCATGCAGCTTGACGCGCGTCTTCAGGGTGCGGGCCGCGTGGGCCAGGGTCTGATTCAGTTCCTCCGAAGCCGCATCGAGCCAATCCACGCGGCGAAAGTCGCTGATCAGGTGCAAGTGGCGATGGCCGTCCTTGACGCGCTCGAGATAGCGCATGGCCTGCTTGACCGCGGGCAGCGGCGACAGCGGCAGATAGGTGCACCGCGCCGTTTCCAGCCGATCCTTCAGCCCCGTCAGCTCCGCGCCGGTCATGAGCAAACCCAGCGCCGCCTGAGCATCCTCCGGGGAACCGGAATCGGCGAGGCTCTTGCCGATCTCGGGATGCTGCGGGTCGGAGTAGCGGAGGATGTGCCAATAGTGGGCGCCGCCCTGATCGAGGTGGCTTTGGCCCAATTCGCCGATAAGCTGAATCGCCGAGCGAAACGCCGTGCCCGTTTCGGGGGTCCGGGCGTCGATCAAATCATGCATGCTGAGGGAATCGTCAAGCAGGATGACGTGGTGATTCGGCCAGTCGGCGGAGCGGCCCGCGTCGCCCATGAGCCAGGTGGGCCGGGCGATCAAGGCCGCCACCAGCGCCACGAGCAGGCAGCGCGCGGCCAGGAGCAGCAGTTGCTCGATGATCAGCTTGCGCTGCTGCCGTTGCTGCGATTTCAGCAGGAACTCCATGGCGGCGAAACGAACGCGGCGATAGCGCAGCCGATTCAGCAAGTGAATGATGATCGGCACGCTGACGGCGAGCAGCCCCCACCAGGCCATCGGATTGATCGCGGATTCAAACATCCCTTTTTCCTTGCCATGGAACCGGCGCTCGCGCCGCTTCGCCACTCCTTCGCCGCCGCCCCGCGGAGGCCCCCTCCCGCTCAGGTCGAGGGATTTTCCTTTTTCTTCCCATAATAGCGCTCGACTTCCTCGACGGTCATTTTCACCGTGTCGGGGAGCTGTTTTTGGATTTCCTCGGCCTTGAATTCGCACTGGCACGCGGGGCACTTGACTTGCCGCCCCATGGCTTTGTCAGGAGCGTTGTAGGTCCGTTTGCATTGCGGGCACATGATGCTGGGCATGATCCCACTCTCCTCTCCAATCGGCTGTCGCTGACTTGTTTCCACCACTGCTTCTCTCTGTCCCGAACCAACCGCCGCGCGCCGCCGCGCCGCTCCGATCCTCGGCTCGCCAGACCCTTACCGTTTGCCCTTGAAAGCCATGCGCGCGGATAGGAATTTGCTCAACATGGCGTCCAGGTAGTCGGCGGTGCTGATGAGCATGTAGTCGATCCCCCGTCGCGCGCAGCCGCGGCGCACTTCGACCAGGTATTCCTCCAGGGCTTCCAGGTAGCCGTCCCGGAGCGCGCGCGGATCGCAGATCAAGTCGGGCTGCTCCTCCATCCCCTCGAACTTCGTCGTTCCCTCGAAGGGGAATTGCAGCTCTTTCTCGTCCATGACGTGGAACACCAGGATGTCATGGCGGCGGTGAGCGAGCATGTCCAGGCCGCGAAACAGGGCGGCGCGGTCGGTCAGCAGGTCGGAGATCAGGATCATCATGCCGCGCTGCGGGATGCTGTCCGTCACCCGGCGAAGGATCATTTCCATGTCGGTCTTTTCCCGCGGCCGGGAGACGTCCATGGCCTTGATGATGGCGTCCAGGTGCGTTTGTTGGCTTCGCGGGGGAATGATCTGCCGGGGGGCGCGGTCGAAGGTGATGCAGCCGACGGCGTCCTGCTGGCGCAGCAGCAGATAGGCCAGGCACGCCGCGATGGTGCAGCCGTAGCCATACTTGTTCATGACTCCGTCGCCGTATTGCATCGACTCGCTGACGTCGACAATGAGATGGCAGCGGAGGTTGGTTTCTTCCTCGTATTGCTTGACGACGAAGCGGTCGGTGCGCGACCAGACCTTCCAATCAAGGTGGCGGATGTCGTCGCCGGGCGTGTACTCGCGGTGCTGCACGAACTCGACGGAATGGCCGAAGAAGGGGCTTTGGTGCATTCCGGAGATGAAGCCCTCGACGACGTGCCGCGCCCGCAAATCCAGCCGGGCGATGCGCGAGATGGTCTTGGGGTCCAGGAAGCGGCGCGCTTCCTGGTTCGCGGTCGTCCGCGCGGCGCCGGGTTTCGTCACAACCATGCCCTCTCGGATGCGGGAAGCTGCAAGGTGGTTTTACTCCATAGCGGGCGAGGTTCAGGTGGCGAAGATTTTTTGGAACCGGGGGTCCTGCGTCAGTTCGCTCTCGCGGGCCGGCGTGACTTCGACGAGTTTTTGCACGACCGTGTCGCTGGTGACGCCCTCGGACGCCGCCGTGAAGTTGGTCAAGAGGCGATGCCGGAGCACGGGCAGGGCGAGCGCCTGGAGGTCCTCGGTTTGCACGTGAGTTCGGCCATAGAGCAAGGCCCGGGCCTTGGCGCCGAGGATGAGATACTGCACGGCCCGTGGGCCGGCCCCCCAGGCCAGCCATTCGGTGATGAAGTCGGGGATGCCCGGCTGGCCGACCCGCGTCTGCCGCACCAGGGCCAGGGTGTAATTCACGAGATGGTCGCTGATGGGGACCCGCCGCACCAATTGCTGCAGCTCCAAAATCTGCTCGCCCGCGAGGACCGGCTTCAGATCCTCGAAGGGGGCCGAGGTGGTCCGGCGCGCGATCTCGAATTCCTCCTTGAAGGAGGGGTAGTTGACGAAGATTTTGAACATGAAGCGGTCCTGCTGCGCTTCGGGCAAGGGATACGTGCCTTCCTGCTCGATCGGATTCTGCGTCGCCAGGACGAAGAAGGGATCGGGCAAGGGATGGCGATTGCGGCCGACGGTGACCTGGCGCTCCTGCATGGCCTCGAGCAAGGCGGCCTGGGTCTTGGGCGGCGTGCGGTTGATTTCATCGGCGAGGATCACGCTGGCGAAGAGCGGCCCCTGCAAGAACTTGAACTCGCGCTGGCCGGTCGTGCGGTTTTCCTGAATCACTTCCGTTCCCGTGATGTCGCTGGGCATCAAGTCGGGCGTGAATTGAATGCGGCTGAAATCCAGCGACATGCATTTGGCCAGCGTGCTGATCATCAAGGTCTTGGCCAAGCCCGGCACGCCTTCGAGGATGCAATGCCCCCGGCCGAAAAGGGCGATCAGGAGCTGCTCGATGACGGCGTCCTGGCCGACGATGACCTTGCCCAGATGCTGCTTGATGTCGTGAAACGCTTCTTGCAAGCGCTTGACCGCGTTCAAATCCTCGCTGCCGAAGGAGCCGAGTTCGGCGGGATGGGGGACGTCCGTCATGGGGAGCCTTTCAATCAAGGATGCGCCAGGGTGTTCCGATCCTCTTAACGCTGATAGATGGGAACATGGCCTTTGTCCAATTGCATGATAATCAAGTAGAGGGCCGTGGTATAGACGGGACCGACCTGGTTGTGACTCCAGGAACCGTCCGCGTTCTGCTTGCGGATCAGGATATCGAAAATGGCGTCGCGGTAACCGCTCCAGGTCAAAAGTCTATCCTCGGCCAGGTCGGGCCGCATCTTGGCATGGCGGTCGTCGCCGAGGATGTAGAGCACCTGGGCGTAGTAAAAATGGGTGTATTCCCACTGGCGGAAGACGTCGTTGTTGTCGCTGGCGGAGATGGGGATCATCCGCTGACAATAATTGAGCCACTTGACGGCCAACTCCGATTCATACTCGCCGGCGGAGAACATGCAGGCGATGCCCGCGGCGGTCAGAGGCGGGCGCTGCATCTCCTGCCGCTGCTGTAAACTGTAGACGACGGCGGCCTCCTCGCGGCGCGGGTCGTTGTCGCGGCGGACGATGACCGTGCTTTTTCGCAGATATTCCTTGGCCTTTTCGATGATCTCATGGGCCACGGGGATGCCGGCGTTTTTGGCCGCGCGGAGGGCCTGAAGCTGCGTGATGGTCACGGAGCCTTCGTCGAATTCCTGCCCCTCCTGGGCCGTCAGATAGCCCCAGCCGCCGAGCTTGGTCTGCGCCTTGCCGATGAAATCGACCGCCCCGGTCAGCACTTTTTCCAACTCCCGGCGGCGAAATTCATCGCTCTCCTCGCCGTACACCTGCGAGAGAAACAGCGTCGAAAAGCCATGCCCGTACATGTAGCGATACTGCTCGCGTTGGTAATTCGGATTGCCGATCATCCCGGTTTTCTTCTGCACGCGGGTGAGCAGGAAGTCGACGGCCTTGTCGATGTTCTCCGCGTAGCGGCCCTGGCGGATGGTGCTGCCCTCGGCGAGAAACGCCAGCCCCGCGAGCGCCGTCATGGCGATGGGGTAATGGCCGTCGTTCGCCTCCCAGCGGCCATCCCGCTTTTGCTGCTTGGCCAGCCATTCCAGCCCGCGGTCGATGTTCGGCTGAATCTTCTTGAGAAACTGCTGCGTCCGCTCATCCACCGCCCCCGCCAGTCCGTCCTTCGGCGAGCGGGGCGGCGCGGGCGGATCCTCCCCCGGCGCGGCGGCGCCGCTGAACGTCAGCCCCAGCGACAGCAGCACGATCACAAAGGTTCTCAAATGCATGGCGGCATCCATTGGTTCATTGAGGGGTTGTCTCGTTGCCCGCGGACCTCCGAACGTCATGCGCGGCCTAGCGCTGGTAGATCGGCAAATGGCCTTTATCCAATTGTAGGATGATCAGGTGCAGGGACGTGGTATACACGGGACCAATGTACCCCTGGCTCCAGGAGCCGTCGGCGTTCTGCCGGCTGGCGATGTAGTCGAAGATGATCGAGCGATAGCGGCTCCATTTGAGCAAGGCGGTCTTGCCCGACTGCTCGATCTGCGCCAGGTCCGGGCGCATCTTGGCGTGGCGGTCTTCCCCCAGGATGTACAGCACCTGGGCGTAATAGAAATGGGTGTACTCCCAGTGGCCAAAGCTGTCCCGCCCCGATTTGTCGATGGGGATGTGGCGCTGGCAATAGTTGAGCCATTTGACGGCGAGTTCGTTCTGATATTCCCCCGCGGAGAACATGCAGGCGATGCCCGCCGCGGTCAGGGGCGGACGAATGTTGCTGCCTCCTTGCCTGAGGCTATAGATCACGCCGGCCTCGTCCTTGAAGGGTTGGCTGGCGTGGCGCACGGCGATCATCGTGCTCTTTTTCAAATAGTCGTTGGCCTTTTCGATGATCTCCCGAGCCACGGGGATGCCGGCGTTCTTGGCGGCGCGCAGGGCTTGCAGTTGCGTGATGGTGACGGAGCCTTCGTCGAAGTCCGCCGCCCCGGAGTCGGCCGCCGACACGTAGCCCCAGCCGCCCAGCTTCGTCTGCGCCTTGCCGATGAAATCGACCGCTCCGGCCAAGACTTTCTCCAGCTCTCGGCGGCGCGACTCATCGCTCTCTTCCCCATAAACCTGCGCCAGAAACAGCGTGGCAAACCCGTGAGCGTACATGTAGCGATGCTGTTCGCGCAAGTCGCTGGGGTTGCCGATCTGGCCCGTTTTCTTCTGAAAGCGATTGACCAGATAGTCGACGGCGTTTTCGATGTTGCGCGCGTACTTGCCTTGGGTGATGGTGCTGCCCTCGGCCAGCAGCGCCAGCCCGGCCAGCCCGGTCATGGCCACGGGATAATAGCCATTGAGCGCTTCCCAATGGCCGTCGCGGTATTGCTGCTTGGCCAGCCATTCGAGGCCGCGGTCAACCACGTCCTTGTACTTGGCCATGATCCGCTGCGTCTCGGCCTCCTGGTCGGTGACGGGTACGGGCGGCTTGGGGGGAGTCTGGGCCTCCAGGCCCAAGGCAGCGAAGCCCAGCGCCAGGAGACCGCCCAGGATGAATCCTCTCGTGCTTTGCATGCCAGCCTGCCCTTGGTCGGTGAAATGCCTCGTACCCAACGCGCCCCGATTTACTCCCCAAGCGCTCACTTGGGACTCGGCTCCTGCTTGAGCTGGAACGGAATCCGGAAGGGTTGGCCGATCAATTCGACCGACCCGGCGGCGACGTCGATCTTCACGTCATACAGCGTGGAGATCATGTTGCTGGTGAACGGCTCCTCGGCGGGGGTGCCGTCGAACTTCTCCACGAACCGCCCATCGCGCTTGTCGATGGCCTGGAGCCGGGTGACGAAGGAAATCCCCAGGACCATGTTGCGGCGGTTGCCTTGGGGCTGCTGCCTTTCCTCCTGCGTTTGCGAATAGAGCAGCAGCATGGGCAAGTCGTCGAAGCGGTCCACGATGAGCTGTTGCTCCTTGACGCGCCGCTGCCAGTGCACCTGGCCGTTTTGCTTGTTGAAGGCGTAGATCATGCCGTTGACGGGCACCGTGCTCAGTTCGGCCGCCTGGTAGGGCATAATCAACCGGTTGCGGCGCCCCATGACGATCATGGGCGGGGCGTTCGCCGGGGGCCGCCGTGCTGCTTCCTTTGCTTCCCCGCCGCTGCCTTCCTGCAGGAGGCAATACCAATGCAGCGGGTCCGAGACCAGGGCGACCTCTTGCAGATTGACCATGTCCTCGGGCCGCAAACGCGTCTTGAGGATCGGCTGGCCCGTGCGGACGTTCAACACGGTCAGGCGGCCCTCGGCCGTGACCCCGCCGACGAAGTCGGCTTCCTGGGAGTTGACGATCCATCCCTTGACGCCGAACGAATGGCTCCAGACGTCCTCGCCCAGGACCGGATCGAAGAGGCGCAGGAGCACTTCTTCTTCCTCGGAGGTTTCCTTGAGCAGGAGGAAGCGGTCGACCACGGCTAGGTGATCGTTGTAGGCCGCGGCGAAATCCTTGACCGCGATGGCGGCGCCGTCGATGGCCCGGATGGCCGAGGCCAGGCCGCCCTTGCGCTGCGACTTCTCGGGGATGACGTGGAGATACTGGCCGTCGCCGATGATCTCATCGCTGGTCTTGATCCCCGAGCGCACCCAGCGTTCTTGCCCGGTCAGCGGGTCCACCATCACCAGGCCGCGGTCGCGGATGCTCATGACGACGCCCTGGGGATGGACCAGGCCGATGGTGCCCAGGGTTTCGGACATGCCGTTGGTCATCAGGAGCGAAAAGCGGCCGGAGGGCAAAATGTGGATGGCGTTTTGCTGATAGCCGTTGCCGTACTGGCTGCTGCCGAAGTCGTAGCCGCCCAGGAGATCAGCGCTCCACAGGGATTTTTTGAACAGCGTGTCGTAGACGTGGACCGTGTTGGTCCATTGAAACACGATCAACGGGCCGCACATCTGGAAGGTGCGCGGCTTGGGGCTGGGGGGCACGAAGCAATTCGTGGCGACGGCCAGGGTGCGAATGATCTCGTCGCTATGGCGGTCGATGACCCGGGCCGTGCGCTGGTTGGAGTCGATGCTGATCTGCAAGCGGTCGATGCTGGGCGGCGCCTGGCTGGGCGCTTGGAACCATTGCAGCGTGGCCGTCATGCTGGCCGAAGCGGGCAGCCCCTGCGGCTGGAGCATTTCAATGTGATGGTAACTGTGGCCGAGCAGGCCGCGCCGCGCTCCCTCGGGGAGGGAAAAATAGGGGAGGAAGCGCTTGTCGGTCGCCAGTTCGAGGAACAATTCCTCGCCCGTCTTGCCGTCGCGGATGACGAGCTTGGGATAGCGAATGGCCAGGATTTGGTAGTAGTGGACGACGTTTTCCAGCGCGTCCTGATGGCCGAGCAACAGGTAGATGCGGGCCTGGGCCTCGATGCTCTTGGCCACGCGCAGCGGCTCCGGATCATCCCGGAGGCTGAGCAGCCGCAGATAGGCTTCGCGGAGGTCCTTTTCCTCCTTGAGGGCGATGAGCTTTTCGGCAAGCCGGAGCTGCGCCTCGCGTCCCAGGTCGCAGAGGGTGCCGTAAAAATCGGCGAAGGTTCGCCAGGCGTCGAGGTCGTCGCTGGCCTGCAGGGCCTGCCATTCTTCGGCAATGCGTCCTTCGAGGACGGCTCGCTGTTCGGCGGTGGCCTTGCGGAACAAGAGGTCCAACTGCCCCTGGGCATAAGCCTGAGGGGTGATGAGCAGGGAAGGATCGTCGGGACTGGGGATGAGCTTGTTCGTTAAGCCGCTGAAGGAGCGATAGGCCGCCATGACGTCGAGCAAGCGTCCCTGGGCCAGCCGGCCCCGCGCCAGCAGGCGCAGCCACCGGGCGCTGCGGTCGAGAAGCTCTTGTTCGCGCTGCGCCTTTTGCGTTTCGTTTTCCTCCGCCGGGACCGCCGCGGCAACGAGGCTCTCTAATTCGCCCAGCAGCGCTTCGTGCTTGAGGAAGTCCTTGTCGAGCAACTCATACAGCGCCTCGAACAGCTTTTCCCGCGCCAACGCCTTATCCGGGCCGGTGATCGAGGTGATGGCCAGGGCGGCGCGGAGATCGGCCACCGCGTCCTCCAACTGCCCGCGATAGAGCCGCATCTCGCCGCGCAGGGCCATGGCCCCGGCGTCCTGCGGGTTCTTGTCCAGCCGCGCCGTGATCTCCCGCTCCCGGGCTTCCAGTTGCGGATAGGCGACGATCTTGAGCGGGCTTTGCGAGATCATCTCGCCGTCGTGGAAGATGAGGTTGCCGGGGATTTCCGACTTGGATCGGCTGCGGGCCAGGAGCTTGCCGGTCCGCAGATCGATGGACCACACCTCGCCGCCTTCGTTGCTCTTGAGATCGCCCGATTTGACCGGCAGGTAATAAATGAATTGGCTGGCGATGCCCCGGCCGCTGGGGATGCCCGTGGCCAGGGTCCACTTGACCGCGCCGGTCTTGAGGTCCAGGGCGCGCATCTGCCTTTGCCCGACGATGATGGCCTGATCGGCGTAGAGACCGGCCAGGTACAGGTCCAGGTCGTTGGTTTCGCGTTTGCGTTCGTGCCGCCAGAGGAGCGACCCGTCGCGGAGGTTGATGGCGTGGATGACGTTTTCATCGGGGGGCGTGATGACGACGACGCCATTCTGGATCATCGGCGCCGCCAAAGCCCAGGGCGGCGGCAGATGGCTGGCGCTGCCCTGCTGGCCGGGCATCATGTTGGGCATCGGCCCCTGGAATTGATTCAGCATCGGCGCCGTGCTGGCGTTTTCAGGCTTCAAATAGGGATGGGCCCACAGCAGGGACCGGGTCAACAGGTCCACGCCGATGACCACGCCCGCATGGGTCGGGCACACGAGGATGCCATCGGAATAGGACAGCATCGACGCCCAGGAGCGCCGCCCCGGCTCATCCATCATCCGCTTGTTCACCAGGCACAAGGGCTGCGACCAGACCAGTTCCGGCGCGTATTGCGGGTGCCCCTTCTCGGCGTTCCACGAACGCTGATTCTGCAAGCACATCAGCCGAATCTCGCCGTTGACCTCGGCCAGGACGTACAGCTTGTCCCCTAAAGGCAGCGGCGGCCCGAGAAAGAACGTGTCGGCGAAGGGCGCCTGGCCCTCGGCGTTGCCGATCATCCAGGTGATCCGGCCGCCCATGTTCAGGTCGCGGGCCACCAGCATGTTGTGGTAATACCATTTGGCGACGCCCTGGCCGCCGCGCATCCCCTGATTCGGCCGATTAAAGCCTTCATAGTTCAGGTTGAGCGGCGGCAAGGCCAAATCCTCCACCGCGTAGACCAGGTTTTGATCCGTGCTCAGGGTGCCGACCATCGAATTGTCGAAGAGCATCCAGGGCATGTTGTCGCGGTAATAGTAGAGCCAACTCGACACCACGCTGTTGCTCGACATCGAGGAGCTGCACAACGTGCTCAGGCTCATCTCCGATCGGCTCTCCCATTCGAGCTGGCCCGTTTTCAAATTGACGGCGTGCACCCCCCAGGTGCCGCGATAGATGAGCAGGTCGCCCACGGCCAAGGGATGCGTGCCCCCGATGGCGGGGCGATTGAATTGATTCATTTGCCGCTTCAGCGCCTGTTCGATCCACGGCCGCGACGGATCGTTCGCCGAGCGCGAACTCAGCTCCCGCGTGGCATCCAAGGGATAGCCGTGGCGCGCTTCCAGATAGGGGGTGCTGCCGACGCCTTGGGCTGTGCGGCTCAAGTTGCCTTGGAAGTATTTCCAATCCTGGCTCATCTGCGCTAGGAGATGCGTTTGCGAGCGATGGGTCAGGCTGTCGCGAAGCTCATCGCTGTTCATCTTCCGCAAATAGTCGGGCAAGGGCGGCGCGGCATTGTCGCTGAGCCGCGTCAACAGCACCGACCACAACTCATCCCGGCGCTCCTTCCGGTCCTTGTCGCTGCTCGACCGCTCATGAGCCAAGGCGGCCCGGTACAGCACGATCGGCGGCACGTTCCGCGGCCCGCCAAACCGGTCGATCAAACGGTCGTACCACAACGCGGCCACGATGTACTGCCCCTGATCCAGGTGGTAGGACCCCAGCATGGCGGCGGCTTCGGCTCCCGCCTCGGTGTGCAAATAGCGCTGGGCCACCGCCGCGAAGATGTCCGCATCCCCCGTCGCTTGCCCCTTGCGCAGCAGCGTCCGCGCGGTCACGCCGTATTCCTGCTCGTAAAATTGCTTGCCCTCCTTGGGCAGCTCTCCCAGCAGGCGGTTCGCCTCGGCTCGCACGCTGATGAGCCGCGTCCCTTCATCTTGCAGGAACACGTCCTCGGGGGAATCGAGCAGCGACTGGAGCAAGCGGATGGCGTTGGTCCAATCCTGGGCGGTGATGCGGCGCTGCGCCTCATCCAGCCGCCGCTTGGCCCTGGGGTCCATCGGCAGCTTGACGTTGCTGGTGAACTGGTCCGCATCGACCTTGGCCTGCGGATTGCCCCCCAACAGACGCTTCAGCAAAGGCAACCCGGGCAGCACCTGGGGTTGGCCGGGCTGCGGCGGAGGCGGCTGGACCGGCATCACGGGCGGGGCATTGGGCGGCTGCTGCGCGGGGATCGCATCGCGCTGGATGCCCAACCAACCTCCCAGCAGCAGGACGTTACCCAGGATGATCAAGGCAAGCCGACGATAGGCCATGTGCGAATTCCTCAATGCGGCTAGGGCGAGGAGCAGGGCTGAATCAGCGCGGGGCAGCGTGGCGGCAATGTGGCGAAATCAGGGCTGCGCTGCCCCGATCCGCCCGCCATCATAGCCCGATCCGCTGCACGCGCCAAGCGATCCCCCCCTTTGAAGCAGACCAGGGCCAACGCCCGTGCGGTCATCTTCATTTTACCCAGACGATGAGCGAAACGGTATGACAACCTTCCTAAACCGTGACGAATGGGAGGCCGAGAAGGATTGAACCCTGAGAAAGAGATGAGAGAAAACCCCTCGTGACAGCGCCCCGAGCCGGCGATCGGGAGGCGTCTGCCCCCTGCGAAACTATTGTGCGAGTTTTCGGTTAGGTGCGTTGAGCGCACCGAAACCCACCCTGCTTCTTGGGCGGGACGACCGATTGTAGCTGCGCGGCCACGGTGGACCTGCCGGTCACGATCCCGGCAG
>JAANMX010000167.1_pt1 | contig 84027 bp, 70 predicted proteins | sample 7279681 | NCBI WGS metagenome assembly JAANMX01 (sample SAMN14094542, study PRJNA606508) | bioreactor metagenome | isolation source: A lab-scale SPAN reactor treating ammonium-rich wastewater day 351 | place: Ireland: Galway | collected 2018-01-01
GACGGATGGAATATCAGGAGGTTGAGCGGAAGCGGGAGGTATCGTTAGGGACAACCGGCCTTGAGATCGGCATGTGCCAGTACGGGGAGTCTGCGCATCCCGGATGCGCGGCTCGCTAACCCCGCGTTGCGAGGGTGGGGTGGCTGATGGTTTTCGCCAAGCGCTGAAGCGCATGGCTAATCGGTTCGAAGCCCACTGAAGGGGCTGAAGTAGGTTACCGAAAGTCGGTGGGTAAGACTGTCCGAATCGCGACACCAGCCGAGTGAAAAAAGTTGGCGCTTTCTCATCACCCATCACTCATCACTTTCAACTTCTTACATAAGAGGCCGTTTGAGAAGGTTGTCGGGATGTCACTTTCACACTTTCGCAACAGGGTCATATCTCTGACCTCATCCCCCAAGCACAGCGAGACGGGGTGAGGTTGATCTCCCGGTTAAAACCTCTTCTCAAATGACCTCTAAGGGGGACGCCGGTGTGCTGTTATCCGCTGTCCTCTGACGACTGACAGCTGCCCACTGCCCACTCACCACGTCTCCTTTTCCCCTACGGATTGCCAGCGAACGCGTTGACGCAGCGCGACTGGCGGTATAGTGTGAGCGCGTACGCATAGGAGATCGTCTATGTCCCGTCGTCAACAGATTGTTGCCGTCCTCGCCGTACTCTTGATTGCCGCGTCGGCTGTGACCATCGTCGCGCAGCGCCGCGCACCCGTTATCAGCGCCGAAACCACGCCGGAGGCCACGCTGGCCGTTCCGGTGGAGATCACCGCCGAGTTCACCCCGGAACTCACTCCCGAGTTGACACTTGAGCCAGTCGATGTGAACGGCGTGCAGGTCATCGCCGGCCGGATGAGCTTCACCCTTCCGATCACGGTCGCCAACAGCTTCGAGGTGGCGCAGACCACAGCTGATCTGCCGGGCCAACCGGATATCCCGCCCGTTGCGCATATCGGCTTTGTCGACTACCTGCCCGATGCGCGCCCCGAGTTCATTCACACGTTCACCGCGGAGGCGGGCGTCCGGGTATACAATGTGGTCGATCTTAAAGAGGCACGCGCTACCGACCCGGCTTTTGCTGACGCCGCCGATCAGCTCGCCGCGCTCATCGAAAGCCGAAACGCGCTCTCGGCCGAAGCCACACTGCCGTTCCTGCCGCAGGGAGAGTACTCGCCGGTGCTGCACGCCCGCGAGCAGTACGTCCAACTGCGCGGAGGCACGGGCATCCTCTACCTCGCCGCGTTCGCTGAACCAAAAGCCCCGCTGATCGAAGGCGATATCGCGCTGGTGTTTCAGGGTTTGAGCGACGATGGGATACTCTACGTGTCGGCGGTGTTTCCACTCGACACCAACTACCTGCCAGCCACTCCGCCGGACAATCTCGATATGGCGGCGTTTGAAGCCGGCTACGATCTGTACGTCCAGTCGATTCGCGCGGCGCTCAACGAATTCCAGCCCACGTCATCCGGCCCGCGCCTGAACGATCTGTACGCGCTGATCGCGTCGATGGCAATCGCGCCGTAGCACCTATGAGGACAAGCCGCCGTTCGGCCGATCACTACGCAGAGGCGGACGAACTCAAACTCCGCGGTCAATCACCGAACCTTCATTTGCCGTAAGGCACACCCGGCCTGTACACTGAGGAGTGAGACAGGCTGGGTGCGCTATGTTCTATCTGATCGACGGCCACAACCTGATCGGCCAAATGCCCGACATCGACCTTGACGACCCGAACGACGAGGCGCTGCTCGTCCAGCGGTTGAATGGGTGGGCATCACGGACGCAGCACAAAATCTGGGTCGTGTTCGACAACGGGCTTCCCGGCGGGCCGTCACGCATGTCGTCGGGCCGTGTGAAGGTGCTGTTTGCGCCGCACGACACATCCGCCGATTCAGTCATCCGCAAGCGCGTCCCGTCGCTCAACCCACCGCGCAGTTGGACGGTCATCAGCGACGATCACGCGGTGCAGAACGTCGCCCGCAAACACAAGATCGCGGTGATCCGTTCGACCGATTTCGTTAAGATGCTCGAAGCGCCTCCCCCGCCCGCCAAGCCGTCGGCAGAGGAAGATCCGAACTTGCGGCTCAGCCGCGACGAGGTCGACTTTTGGATGGATGAATTCGGCGGCGATTCGTAAGCCAGAATCGTTCACCGCATCGAAGCGCCGTATGCTACAATCACGAAAGATTTCTCCCAGCAGCGGCCGCCACGATGAAACCCGAATACAAGTTGTTGATCACGTATGACATTTTGCCCGGCAAGCAAGACAGCTATTACCGTTACGTCCTCGGCGAGTTTGTGCCCACTTTGCGCAACATGGGTGTCCACATGACGTCTGCATGGCACACCGCATACGGCAAATATCCGGCGCGCCTGCTCGAATTTACGATCGAAAGCCATGATGTTTGGCGTCGTGCACGAGCTAGCTCTCACTGGCGCAGGTTAGAGGATCGCCTGCAAACCTACACCACCGCCTACCAGCGGAAGCTCGTCCTCTACCGCGATACGTTCCAGTTCTAACGCAGCACATGACCGGCCGCGCATTACTCACGCTGCCGGCGCTGGCAGATCAGCTTCGCGCGTTGGGCTTGCAGCGCGGCGATACCGTGATCGTCCACTCGGCGCTAAGTACGATGAACGCCATGCTAATCGGGGGACTGGGCACGATCATCGACGCGTTCGACGTGGTGCTCGGCCCGTCCGGCACGCTGGCGATGCCCACCCACACGTCGGACAACTCGGCGCCCGAACCATGGCAGGCCCCGCCCGCGCCGCCGGAATGGTGGCCGGACATCCGCGCGCATACCCCACCCTACGACCCGGACACCTCGCAAACGTGGAAGATGGGCGCGCTGCCGGAGTACTTCCGGCGCTATCCCGGCACGCTGCGCAGCACGCATCCCCAGCACTCGATGGCTGCCCGTGGCAAGCACGCGGCGTATCTCACCGCTGAACACCCGCTCAATCAAGGCTTGGGCGAGCCGTCCCCGTACAGCCGTCTGCTTGAGCTGGATGCGTCCGTGCTGCTGCTCGGCGTCGACCACAGCAGCAACACGGTGCTGCACGTCGCGGAGCATCGCGCCGCATGGCCGTCCAAGAAGTTGCAAATGTCGGAAGCGGTGATACAGGTCGACGGCATACGCCAGTGGGTGACATTCGCTATGCTCGCCGTCAACGCCGACGACTTCGCACAGATCGGCGCCGCCTACGAAGCGTCAATCGGGTACGCGCCGGGCCGGATCGGCCACGCCGAAGCGCGTTTGCTCAAGCTGCGGCCGTTGATCGAGTTCGCCGTCGCGTGGATCAGCGCCAACCGGACGTAGCGAATCAAAACCCCCTGCCCGGTGAGCAGGGGGTGACGGTCAGCCCTAGAATTCCTCGGTGACTCGCTCCGGCGAAGGATCGGCCTCGTCGGCTGAGGTGGGGGTCGCGGGGCTGCCCACGTCACTTTGCCAGCCCAGCTTTTTGAGCGCGGAGTAGGCCGCGTGCCGTACTTTGTCACGCCCGGGGTCGTTGGCGACTTCGAGCAGAGGGGCGATCGCGCGCGCGCTGCCCAGCTTACCGAGCGCCTCAGCCGCAGAGAGCTGCGCCATGTGGCCGGGCGTGTTCAGCGCGCGGATCAGCGGATCAACGGCGCGAACGTCGCCAATTACCCCCAGCATTTGGGCGGCGCGGCCGCGCACGATCAAGTCTTCATACGGATTCTGCACGACGTCGATGAGGGCACGGATCGCGGTATCGCCACCCTGCATCCCAAGTTTCATTACGGCGCTGCGGCGGGTGTCCTTGTTGACATCGCGCAGCTCGATCAGGAGATGCTTAATCACTGTCGGGTCAGGATCGACCATGATGGTGAATGCCTTTCCGTTGGCTACCCGTGCATACGGCCGGTTCACCGGAACGGATCTCCGAAGCCGCATCTGCGGTCTAGCCACTACTGTAAACCATTATGCCATGGTTGGCACACGTTTCTCATCAATACTCCGCACCGTCAGCTTTCCGTCGTGCAATTGCCCGACTCGGTCGGCGAACGGGACGATCTCCGCGCTGTGGGTCGCCATCACCAGCGTCTTGCCGGCGCCACGCGTCAGTTCGAGCAGCAGCGCCAGCACATTCCGGCCAGTTTCCTCATCGAGGTTGCCGGTCGGCTCGTCGGCCAGCACGAGCTGCGGCTCACGCACCAGCGCCCGCGCGATGGCGACCCGCTGCTGTTCGCCGCCGCTCAACTTATCCGGGAACGTATTCCCCCGGTCACCCAATCCGACCCGTTCGAGCAGCGCCTGCGCCTGTGCCTCAGCCGCCTTACGCGCGCGCCCGCCCAGCTCCAGCGGAAGCGTGATATTCTCCATGACGGTCAGCGTCGGGATGAGGTTAAAGAACTGGAATACAATGCCGACGTGATCGCGGCGGAACAGCGTCAGACGGCGCTCATCGAGGCCGGTGACCTGTGTCTCCTCCACCCAGATCGCCCCGCCGTCGGCGCGATCCACCCCGCTCATCAGGTTGAGCAGCGTGCTTTTCCCGCTGCCGCTGCGCCCAAGCAGGACGAAGAACTCGCCCCGCCGAATGTCGAGATCGACCTGATCCAGCACACGGCGCGGACTCTCCCCCTCGACATACGTCTTGGACAGACCGCGCACCCGGATCAGCGTATCAGTCATGGTGTTCATCACCCTACATTATCGGTCAAACTGCCGCCGCGCCATATCGTCAATTCCTACGATGCCGGGACGGTTGACTCCCTCACCCCCCGCGCGTGCGCAGGAGTGGGAAAGGCCCCTTTGAGTCCTCTGCGTCCTCTGTGGTTCAATCGGTTTGTCTTTTACTCAGCACTCGTCACTCAGCATTCAGCACTTGGAGAAGCCCTCACCCCCCAGACCCTCACCCCCCGCCCCTCTCCCTTAGGGAGAGGGGAGAACGACGCGTGCGCAGGAGTGGGAAAGCCCCCTTTGTGTGCTCTGCGTCCTCTGTGGTTCAATCGGTTTGTCTTTTACTCAGCACTCGTCACTCAGCACTCGGAGAAGCTCTCACCCCCAGACCCTCACCCCCCGCCCCTCTCCCTAAGGGAGAGGGGAGAACGACGCGTGCGCAGGAGTGGGAAAGGCCCCTTTGTGTCCTCTGCGTCCTCTGTGGTTCAATCGGTTTGTCTTTTACTCAGCACTCGTCACTCATCACTCTCACACGCGGGGCGAGGGGGAGAATGATGCGCGCAAAATCCCAAACCCCTCTCTTTCGGGAGGGGAATGGGACGTCGTTGCTATCCCGATTTGGGGCGCGGTGTGCGTGAGGATGCCCGGCGCGTGTCGCCGATTCCCCTCTCGAACTGAATACCGCCTAGTTCGCCACCGACTCCAGCGGCTGGAGCTGATCTTCGTGCTCTTGCAGCCAATGGATCGCGCTCATCGCGGCGCCCACGCCCTGCCCAACTGACGTAGCGACCTGACGATACACCTGATCTTGAACCTCGCCGGCGGCGAACACGCCTTCGACGTTGGTGCGATACAGCGAATCGGTGATCAGATAGCCGGCGTCGTCAGCGGCCAACTGCCCGCCGAACACGTCGCTGTTGGGCGTGTGGCCGATGAAGATGAATACGCCCTGAGTCGGCTTGACCCACTGCTCGCCGGTCTTGATATTGTGCAGATGCACTGCGCTCACCGTACCGTTCGCGTCCGCGTCGATCTTCTCCACCACGGTATTCCAGATGAAGCTGATCTTCTCGTTCTTGAAGGCGCGGTTCTGCAGGGCCACCCCGGCGCGCAGGCTGTCGCGGCGGTGGATGATCTCGACCTTGGTGGCGAACTTGGTCAGGAAGATTGCTTCCTCGATGGCCGAGTCGCCGCCGCCGACCACGACGATCTCCTTGCCCCGGAAGAAGAAGCCGTCGCAGGTGCCACAGTAGCTCACACCCGCGCCGACGCCTTCGTCTTCACCCGGCACGCCGAGCTTACGCGGGTTGGCGCCGATTGTGACGATCACCGTATCGGCCAGATAGGTCGTGTCGGTGGTCGTGACCGTGAACGGCGACCCCTTGCTGAAGTCGACCGATTCCACGACGTCGTAGGCCAGTTCCGTGCCGAAGTGTTCCGCCTGCTGCTTGAACTGCTCGACCAAGTCCATGCCGCCCATCGACGGGACACCGGGATAATTCTCGATCTCGTGTGTCAAGCCGAGCTGCCCGCCCAACTGCGGCCCGACGATCATCACCGGCTTGAGCTGCGCGCGCGCGGTGTAGACCGCTGCGGCAAAGCCCGCTGGCCCGGATCCGATGATAACGACCCGTTCACGTTTGATATTGGTCATGCTGTTCTCCGTACTTGGGGGTTACTGTTCGCCGCTTGATTCCCGCTGTGCCTTCTCCGCCTTCAAGATCGCCACCAGCGCTTCGAACTCCTCACGGCAGTCCGTCCAATGCAGGACGAACTTATCGAAATCGGGCGCGATCTCGTACAAGCTTTCACCAGCTGCAACGCGTTCGGCAAGCGCGGCGATCTTCTCGCAGTCGTCCGTGCAGTCCATCGACACGGACTCGTCGTCCAGCGGCTGGTTGAGGATAAACTCCAGCATGTGGTTCTCTTTGGGGCGTTGCGGTGGGGTCATCGGCAGAGCATTCCTGTCATTTGTCCTCTTAGACGGGGATGTGGGCCAGCCTCTTACGCGGTCGTCATCCACGCTGAAACAAGTTTAGTACATATTCGACCGAGAGACCGTCGGCTTCGAGCGCGGCTTTCAGCTTGCGGCGGGCATCGTGCATCAATTTGTACAGGGCGTTACGGTTGGTGTCGAGTTGTTCGGCCACGATGTCCATTGGGATGCCGCGCAGCGCCACCGCTTCGATGGCTTTGTACTGCCGGTCGGTCAGCGAGTCGCTCAGCAGGCGCATCACATGAGCCAGCGTGTCGGTGCGTTCGGCGGCGCGCTCAGGGTTGGGCGGCGCTTCGCTGATGAGGCTCGCCTCGGCCGGGATCAACTCGCCTTCCGCCGCCATCGAGTCGAGGCTGAAGTCGCGGTAGCGCGCACGCCGCAGCTCACTGATAGCGACGCGCGTGGCGATGCGGTTGGCCCACGTTGTAAATTGGCTTTCGCCCCGGAAGTTGTCGAGGTTCGCCAGCACGCGCAGAGTCGCGTCCTGCGCCAGATCGTCGGCCATCTGGTCAAGCTGGGCCGGGGACAGCGCGCGTAGATCGCTCCGTTCCTGACTGAGATAGTAGTAGATGCTGCGTTTGGTGCGCTCGCGCAGGCTGCGCAAGGCATCGGATTGTTTGAGGGCGCCATCACGCAGGTCGGCTAGCCATTCATCATTCGTGCGCTCTTGCACACACTCAGTCATACGAAAAACCTGTGAAGTAGGAGGAACGAGTCAAGTTTACCAGCCGCATAGATAGATTGGACTTACTCTAACAAGTGCCTCAGATATGTGTTGGGATTAGCTAGAAATTCCCGCGTGATGACGACGTGTTCGAGCGTATCGTAGGGCGTTTGGCGCAGGCCGCCCTCGCTGAACGCGTAAATCGTCGCGTTCGGGTACGCCATCAGGATGGGCGAGTGGGTCGCAATCACGAACTGCGCCCCCTGCCCGATCATCCGGTGCAGCATACTCAACAGCGTAAGCTGGCGGGTCGGGGAGAGGGCCGCCTCCGGCTCGTCCATCAGGTAGAGACCGGGGCCGCTAAAGCGCGATTGAAACAGCTTGAAGAATCCCTCGCCGTGACTGTTGGCGTCGAGACCCTCGCCGTAGCGCTCGTGGATGTCGAGCAGGCTGCGCGCGTGCGGCATGCGCGCTAGCCCTTTGGCGTGGCCCGACCGGTCACGGTAATCGCGCTCAATCTCCTCCAGCGCCTCTTGGGCATCGGCCCTATCCTGCGCGACACGCTTGGCAAAGCCGAAGAAATCCTCGGTGCGCAGAAAGAACCCCTTGCGCGTCCGTTTGTTCCACACCAGCTTGACACACTTCTGCGCGAATCCGCGCACGTCGGCGAGCGTCGGGTCGGTCATCACTGATTCCGCGCCGACCGCCGGCAGTTCGGCGGCACAGGCTAATGCCTCAAGCAGCGTCGATTTGCCGGAGCCATTCTCGCCGGCAAGAAACGTCATTGCGGGGAACTCGACCCGCTTGACCTGCCGCACGAACGGCACGCTGTACGGGAACGCCGCCGGAGCGTCGGGCGGGATCGACAGCATCAACTCGCGCAGAAACATCACGGCGCCCGCTTTCGCTTGGCTGCGTACTGACGCGCCTCGCTTTCGATAAACTCAACCATCGCGGTCAAGGTGGGATGCGGCAGCGTGTCCGACGGCACGGGAAGCGTCTCGACGCTCAAGATCTCCAGCTTGGGGAACATGACGATCCGCATACGCCCGATCGCATAGCGCGGCACATGCGGGAAGTACACGGCGCTGCCGTCGACGCGCGCCTCGTCCTGCGGCGTGAGGACAAGCGTCACCGGCCCGCCGGAGATGCCGTCAGGCGGCAGTTGAGTCACGACCTGAAACGGGCCGAGCTTGGCCGGATATTTGCGATCGACCGCCCGCAAGCCGACCAGCGCGCGGCTGAGATGCGGACGGACGTTCTCCTCCAGCCCCTCTGTGTTGGCCGCCGCATAGTTCATGCCGTCAAGCGCGATCAGCATGGAACGGCCGTCGGTGGCGTCGCAGTGCCAGACAGACCGGTCGCACGCCCCGCCCAAATCAACGGTGAAGTTGTTCTGATCCTCGGTACGCAGCCGCCACAGCACACGTCCGAGTTTCGGGATGAAGTGCAGGTCGCCGTGCAAATCCTGCGTATAGAGGATCGTGGCTTTTGCGGGGCGTATCTCGCTCATGTCACCGCATCGTGCAGCATCTGAATAAAGCGGTCACGGTGCACGCGCGTCACGATCAAAGCGTTGTGATCGCTGGGGCGCGGCCGCCGGTCGACGACCGTCATGCCCGCCGTGAGCGAGCCGATCACTTCGATATCCATGTGCACCGGAAGATGTTCGGCGATGTCCGGGGCCAACGCGACCGCCATCGCCAACGGGTCGGGCAGGCACACCATCGCGTAGCCGAACAGCTTTTCCCACAACACTAGCACGGGCTTCTGAATGTCCGCGACGAACTCGGCCTGCGGCGTGCCTTCTGCGCGGATCGAATCGTTCTCCTCAGGCGTGAGCATGGCGTGGCGGAGCGTGACGTCCCACCCCACCCATTCGGCCGGCATGCCGCTGTGCAATACGACGTGGGCGGCCTCAGGATCGACGTAGACGTTGAACTCAGCCGTGGCGGTGGTATTGCCGACTCCGTCGGGCGCGCCGCCCATGATGACGCAGCGCGCGATGTTGGTGGCGAACGACGGGTCGCGCTGGATGGCCTGCGCGATGTTGGTCAGCGGCCCAAGCGTGACCAGCGTGAGTTCGCCGGCGTACTGCTTGGCCGCCGCGATCAGCGCGTCGACTGCGGACTCGGCGGCCGGCGTGCGGCCCTGCAGCGGCAGTCCGATGTCGCCCAGCCCGTCTCGGCCATGCACCAGATCGGCGGTTTGCAGATCACGGTTCATCGGGCGTTTGGCGCCGACGTACACCGGCACGCCGCCGCCGCAGATCTCCACGGTGTACAGCGCGTTCTGCACCGTCTGTTCCAGCCCGACGTTGCCGGCCACGACGCTGATGCCGACGACCTCGATCTCAGGGGAACGAAGCGCCATTACCAGCGCGACGGCGTCATCGGTGCCGGGGTCGGTGTCGATGAAAAAGCGGCGTTTGGGCTTTTCCAGCGGCGCGTCTTGTTGGAGGTTTTCGGGTTCTGAATCGGTCATGGGTTACTTGTTCTTCCAGTTCGCCTTACGCTTCTCGACAAATGCGTTCATGCCCTCGGCGCGATCTTCGGTGCTGAACAGCAGGTAGAAGTTGCGCTTCTCGAACACCAAGCCCTCCGCCAGCGAAAGCTCGTAAGCCTTGTTGACGGCATCCTTCGCCATGCGCACCGCCACCTGCGACCGTTCGCCGACCTTCTGCGCCAGCTCGATGGCTTCCTTCAAGTACAGCTCGACCGGCGACACGCGGTTGACGAGGCCAAACCGCAGGGCTTCTTCGGCGGACAGACGGCGGTCGGTCAGGATTATCTCCATCGCCAGCGCCTTGCCGACGGCACGCGTGAGGCGTTGTGTGCCGCCCGCGCCGGGGATGATGCCGAGGTTGATCTCAGGCTGGCCGAACACGGCGGTCTCGCTGGCGACGATCATGTCACAGGTCATCGCAATCTCGCACCCGCCGCCCAGCGCAAAGCCGCTCACCGCCGCCACGATTGGCTTGGCGATACGCGTCAGGCGCGACCAGTCGGTGACATCCGCGCCGGCGAACATATCAACCGCCGTCTTGCCGGCCATCTCCTTGATGTCCGCGCCGGCAGCGAACGCGCGTTCGCCGCCGGTCAGCACCATACAGTGAATCGCGGGATCGGCGTCGAAGATTTCGAGCGCGGTGAATGCTTCGCCGGTCATCTGCGCGTTGAGCGCGTTCAGGGACTGCGGACGGTTGAACTGCACCAGCCCAACACCCTGCGCCGGCACGTCGACTCGGATCGTTTCGTACGTGGGATGGCTCATACGTCGATTTTCCTGTATGTGTCAGACAAAACGCGACGAGTATAGCACCTCTCACCCGGCGTTTGGACGGTGTGCGCGGTTGTAACGACAATCAAATCTCAAGTCGATTCGAGGACGCTTGCGCTATAATTTGGTGAGCATACGCTAAGGGACTTCTCAACTGTGGGCGAAATCACGCTGCACCTGCCCGACCAGCTCATCGAGCGCGCCCAGCAGGCGGGATTGCTCAATACCGAGACGATCGCCGAGGTGCTGTCGCTCGCCTTAGGGGATGAGGCGTCCGGTGTGCCGCCGCTTCCGATCCGGTCGATCCGGTCGTTCTTCGATCAGATTCACGACGCCGTCTTTCTGCTCGACTTGAACGGCAGACATTTCGCGGCGAACGAGCGCGCCGTCGATATGTTCGGCTACACAGTCGAGGAGATCTACACCAAGAGCGCCCTTGAACTCTCCGGCGAGCCGGAAGCGACAGACAACGTCATGGGACGCTTGCTTGCGGGCGAACACGTCCCCATGCTGAAGCGCTGGATGCGCCACAAGTCCGGCGCGCTGTTTCCAGTCGAAGTGACCGCTCAGCTTGTGCGCGATAGTGAAGGGAAGCCGGCATATATCCAGAGCATCGTGCGCGACATCACCGAACACATTCAGAGCGAACAGCGCATCCGTGATGCAGAATCGCTGCTGCGGACGATCATCAACGCCGTTCCCAACCACATCTTTGCGCGCGACGGCGAGGGGCGCTACGTGATCGCCAACGAGGCGGCCGCTCAGATTGTCGGCTCTACGGTCGATGAAATCATCGGCAAGACCGACTTTGATTTCGGTGTGCCGGCCGCCGCCCAAATCAGAGCAGAAGACGCCGACGTGCTGCGTGTGGGCGAGCCGCGGACGATCCTCGAAGATGAGTTCATCGACCCCAGAGGTGAACGACACCTGTACAGCACCACGAAAGTCCCGATCAAACTTCCCGGCACGAACATCGACGCCGTGCTGTGTGTGTCGACCGACATCTCGCCACTCAAACAAATGCAGGCTGATCTGCATGAAGCGGTGCGGCAAGCTTATGCGCTGGAGACCGAGCGCCAGCGCGTGACGATCCTCGCCAAGTTCATTCAAGACACCTCACACGAGTTTCGTACACCGCTCTCGATCATCGGCACCAGCGTGTACCTGCTGCGGCGCAGCTCCGACGAGGCGCGGCGGGACGATCACGCACGCGTCGCCAACGATCAGATCAACCGCATTACCCGGCTGCTTGACCACTTGCAGGCGATGGCCGAGCTGGACGCCGATGTTGACTTTCACCGGCAGGCGGTCAACATCAACCATCTTCTGCGTGACCTGCGAAGTCATTTCGCGGCCCTATGCGAACGGCGCGAAATCCGTTTCGACTGCGCATTCGACAACACGATTCCGACGATCATCGGCGATCCCGTCCGCCTGAGCGAAGCGTGTTCACAGTTGATCGACAATGCGCTGCGCCATACCGACAGCGGCGGCAGCGTGGTCATTACCACGGCGCGCAACCACGGCGGCATCAGCATCGAAGTCCGTGACACCGGCGTTGGCATCCATCCAGACGCGCTGCCGCATATCTTCGACCGCTTCTGGCGGCAGGACGAAGCGCGCACAACCCCCGGCTTCGGCCTCGGCCTGCCGATTGCGCAGCGCATTATCGAACGCCACGGCGGCAAGATCACCGTCGACAGTCGGGTCGATGCCGGATCGGTGTTCACCGTGCATCTGCCTTCCGTTTCGCCGGAATAACCCGGATACGGTAAGCTCGGCGGAACGAATCGTGTTGGAGCGCCGCGCCGTGCCGACCTCACCTGCCCTTACGCTCGCCCAAGCCATGACGATCCTCGACGCTGTCCGCGGTGAACTCGAACGCACAGGTCAAGGCGCGGCGGCCGCCGTCGTCGACGCGCACGGTGAGCTGATCGCGTTCCTGCGGACGGATAGCTGTCCACTGCCGCCGATCACTATTGCGCAGAACAAGGCGTTTACGGCGGCCCGCGAACGCTGCGCCACCCGCGACCTCGGCGTACGATCACGCACGGAAGGCTTCCCGCTGACCTACTTTGGCGACCCGCGTTATGTCGGTTGGGGCGGCGGCCTACCGATCATCGTTGGCGGGCAAGTCGTGGGCGGTGTTGGCGTCAGCGGCTTGCCGGAGGACGAGGACGTGCGGATCGCGACACTTGGGCTGGCTGCTCTGGGTTGATCCACCGCCCGCCTGAGTTGTGCGCTGGCGTAAACGTTCCTATACTGTCTTTATGGGCGCTGCTGCAGCACCGAAACTGCGGCGCTAACGGCGTACACCACCCAACAACCCAGCGAGACACATACGGCCATGAGCGTAGATAATCTGTCCGGCACGACACTCGGCGGCGTCGAACTGAAAGAGATGCTCGGCGCAGGCGGTATGGGGGCCGTATATCGCGGCTACCAGATGAGTCTCAAGCGCGAGGTGGCGGTCAAGGTGCTGCCGGCGACCATCGCCAACCAGCAGGGCTACCTCGAACGGTTCACTCAAGAAGCCCAGACGGCCGCCAACCTCAGCCACCCGAACATCGTCCAGATCTTCGACTTCGGCACCCAGCGCAGCATCAGCTATGTCGTGATGCAGCTGCTGCGCGGCGGTTCGCTGGCCGACCGAATCAAGGCGCGCGGCGAGGCCGGCCAGCCGATTTCGCTCGGTGAAACCGCAGCGCTTGTGCGAGACCTCGGCTCGGCGCTCGACTACGCACACGTCCACGGTGTCATCCACCGCGACGTCAAGCCGGCCAACGTCATGTTCGACAACCTCGGCCGCGCGTTTCTCGTCGATTTCGGCATCGCCAAACTCATCGACCAGAGCGTGCTGCTCACCGGCACCGGCGTCGCGATGGGCACGCCGTCGTATATGCCGCCGGAACAGTGGGAAGGTACCGAACTCACGCCACAAGCCGATCAATACGCGCTGGCCGTCGTGACGTATCAACTGGTGGCGGGCCGCCTGCCCTTCGCCGCCGACAGCGCCGTGCAGTTGATGTTCAAGCACTTTAACGAACAGCCGACGCCGCTGAACGTCGTGCGGCCGGATGTCCCGACGGCGGTCATCGCGGTCATCGGGCGGGCGATGGCGAAAGCGCCGCAGGATCGCTTTCCGTCAAGCACCGCGTTCGCGCAAGCGTTCGACTCCGCGATCGAAGGTCATGCCGGCGAAGCCACCGGATACTTCACGTTCAAGGTGCCGAAGGTCGCAGCGCCGACCCGCCCCTCCGCCGGATCAAGCGGGGCGAACGCCTCCGGCCCGTCCGTGACGCCGGCCTTTCAACCCGCAGGGGCCACGCCGGTACCGCCGACCGTCACGCCAGCCTCGGGGATCACCGGCGCGCTGCGCCAACAGCGGAGCGGCCTGCTGATCGGACTCGCGCTGGGTGTGATCCTTGTGTTGATCGCGCTGGCCGTAATCCTCGGCAGCGGTCGCGGTGGCGCGAACGACATCGATATGACGCGCACCGCGCTGCAAGAGACCGTCGTAGCGATTGGCGCGGCGGAAACAGCGACCGCGGCGGCTGTCGCGCTGATCCCCACCGCGACGGACACGCTGACCCTCACCAACACGCCCGCATTTACGGCGAGTTCCACCGCGACCTTCACGCCGACGTATACCGCCAGCTCAACCGCGACGCACACCCCGACCTACACCGCATCCGCGACCGCGACCGACACGCCCGACGCGAACCGCGAAGCGACCGTTCAGGCCGGAATCACCGCGGCGTTTATCGAGACGGAAGAGGCCATCGCGCTGGCGCAGGCGACCGTGTCGTCAGAGGAAACGCAGGCGGCGCAGGCAACAGAGGACGCGAAGGCGACCGGCGCGTTCATCGACGGCCTGACGCAGACCGCGACGCTGGCGACACCCACCCCCAGCGCGACCGACACGGCGACAATCACCGCGACACCGACCGCGACGGCTACCGCGACCGTCACGCCCAGCCCAACATCGACCCGCACTCCCACACCGACCACGACATCGACCGTGACACCCAGTGCGACGCCCACCCGCACGCCCAGCCCGACTTCAACCCGAACGGCCACGCCGACGAACACGCCCACCCGCACCGCGACGCCGACCGCGACTCCTACGCTGCCGCCGACCCGCACGCCGACGCCTGACTACATCGCGCTGGCGCGTGTCGGGGTGCAGTTCAACGCGCAGTGGACGCCGGTCGAAGGCACAGCGCAGGGGATCACGATGGTGCTCGTGCCGGCGGGGTGTTTCCTCATGGGCAGCGAATCCAGCACGGACGTGGACGAGCGCCCCGTGCATCGCGCCTGCGTCGATACGCCGTTCTGGATCGACAAGTACGAGGTCACGCAGGGGCAGTTCAACGCGCTGAACGGGGTCGCCGCCGATCCGCCCGGCTTTGACGGCGATAACCGGCCCGTTGAGAACGTCGACTGGTTCGAGGCGCGCAGCTTCTGCATCCTGCGTGGCGGCAGCCTGCCGACCGAACTCCAGTGGGAATACACCGCGCGCGGGCCGGACAGTTTACAGTTTCCGTGGGGCAACGAACTCAACCGTGACCTCTTCAGTTGGGATCGCACCGAACAGCCGCAGACCGACCCGGTCGGGAGCTATCCGGGCGGCGTGTCGTGGGTTGGCGCCTACGATCTCGCCGGCAACGTGTTCGAGTGGATGAACGGGCGTCTGCTCGGCTATCCGTACACCGCCGCCGACGGCCGTGAAGATCCGAACATCACCGGGGATCGCGTCGTGCGCGGCGGGTCGCGTTATGACAACGCCAACTTGGGCCGCGTCATCGACCGCTTCGCCGTCGCGCAGGATTTCAAGGACAAGTTCGTCGGCTTCCGCTGTGTGCTGCCCGTGCCCTAGCGCGTCGAGTGGATTTGCCGGGGCCGACCGTTGGTTCTATAGTCGATGCCGCCAGTCTGGACTGCGTGATCCGCGAAGGGGTTCGTAATGCCGGCGTCGCTGCAGCACACGCTCGACTTCCTTGATGACCTGCGCCTGAACAACAACCGCGTGTGGTTCAAGGCCAACCGCGACCGTTACGAATTGGCGCGCGCGGCTTATGCGGATGTGCTCTCCGAGCTGATCGCGCGATTCGACGTGGTGGACGACCTCGGCGGGATTTCGCCGGAAGCGTGCATGTACCGCATCAATCGCGACGTGCGCTTCTCGGCGGACAAATCTCCATACAAGACGTGGTTCGGCGCGCTGCTGGGCAAACAGGGCCGCAAGTCGGAGACGCTGTGGACGTACTTTCAGGTGGCGCCGAAGGGCAATTCGCTGGTGGCGGCCGGCGCGTACAGGCCATCGCCCGAGCAGGTCAAATTCATCCGCGATACAATCGCCGCGGACTCCAGCCCCCTACGTAAGCTCATCACCGCACCGACGTTCAAGTCCCTGTTCGGATCGCTAGAAGGGGACGCGCTCAAGACCGCGCCGAAAGGCTACCCGAAAGATCACCCGGACATCGACCTGCTGCGGTTGAAGCAGTGGCTCGCCACGCGCGATCTGACCGTCGACGATCTGCTGCGCGACGATCTGGTCGACTATGTGCTGGAGATCGCCGGCGCGATGAAACCCTTCGCGCATTACATCGCCAACCTGCTCGAACGCGCGCCGAAGGCCGACCGTCCACCGCGCGAGCGTTAACCCACAATCGGCGGGGCGTCGTCGACGTAGGCGTCGACCTCGATCTCGATCAACCATTCCGGGTCGATGAAACGCGACACCTGTACGACGGTATCGACCGGGCGCACATGCCCCACGTACTGCGACCGCACCTTGCCGACGACCTGCCAATCCTCGATGCGAGTGAGCATCGTGCGCGTTCGGATGACGTGATCGAGACTCGCGCCGGCCTGTTCGAGCGCAGCTTTGGCGATCTCGTAACAGCGGCGCGCTTGCGCTTCGACATCGCCCGGCGCAACCGTCTTGCGATCCGGCCCGATCGGCGCGGTGCCGGCAATGACGATCAACGGGCCGACGCGCACCGCCCGCGACAAGCCGAGGATCGGTTCGTACGGGCTTCCGCTGGAGATGTTTTGGCGAGGCATCGGGGCATCCTTTCGGCTGGCGCACAAACAAGATGCGGAGAGTGTACCGCGTCAACGACGAGGCACACGCTCCGCTGTGGTCTATGTCGACACCGATACCACCGTGGGAGCGTTCAGCATGACAGCCGAGATCGCCTGTACGAGCGCATCCCCGCCGAGCCGTAAGTCAGGCTGTGCGCTGAAGCCGGTGATCAACCACGCGCCGGCGCGGTTGATGTAGAAGTGCGCGGCGATCAAATCGCAGTTGAGGATGTGGCTCAGGCTCACAACCGCGTCCGCGATGGACGCCGGGATATCCTCCCCGACCACGCGCCCACCCACAACGAACACGGTGCGAGTCCGCCCGTCAATACGCGAGTCGGTGGCGAGCGGAGCCTCGGTGTGATAGGCCGGCGGGGTCTCGGCGCGGAAGGGCGCAGGCAGCAGGCCGGCCACCGATGCCATCACCGTCCAGTCCGAGGCGCGCCGCCAGAGTCCGGTCAGGTTCAAGATATCGGGCCGGTTGAGCACCGGGATCGACAGGCCGTACATCCAACTGACGAAGTACGCCGTAACGGCACGTCGTTCGCCGCGCCACGCCTGAGCCTGCGCCTGGCCGTGTACATAGCACGCTACGGTGCAAACGCGTGCGAAGCACGAAGTTGAAAGTGATGAGTGATGAGAAAACACCGCACCGTATAGCTCGACTAACGCTGCAAGATGGGAGATCGAATCTCTCGACTTACGAACACCGGCTTAGGGGAGAGGTTCCGGCGGGCGGCCCGGCGGGTCGTCCCTATAGCATGTCTCTGTATCCTCTACGCCCTTTGTGGTTCAATCGTTTTTCGTTGGACACGATGGTGTCATGCAACGACGTGCAACGTATCTGGCAGCTGACTCCTGACGACTGTCCCTTCAAAACAAAAGCCGGCGGGTTTCCCCACCGGCTTCCGTTTTCACCTGTCAACTGACGACTGATCCCTGACGACTTGACTGTTAGTCCACTAAATCGCTGGGGCTTGGGGTATAGGTCGTCTGCGGCTTCTGCTGCTGGGCCGCGCGCATGTCGTCTTCCTTGCCGAACGTGATCGTCTCGCCGTCCTCGGTGATCGCCTCGACCGACAGGCCCAGCGACTGAAGTTCCTTGACCAGCACGCGGAAGCTCGACGGGATGCCCGGGTCTTGGATCGGCTCGCCCTTGACGATTGCCTCGTAGGTGCTGATGCGCCCCTGCACGTCGTCAGACTTGACCGTCAGCATTTCTTGCAGCGTGTAGGCCGCGCCGTAGGCTTCCAGCGCCCACACTTCCATTTCGCCGAGACGCTGGCCGCCGAACTGCGCCTTACCGCCGAGCGGCTGCTGCGTCACCAGCGAGTACGGGCCGGTCGAGCGCGCATGCACCTTGTCTTCGACCAAGTGTGCCAGCTTGAGCATATGCACATAGCCGACCGCCACCGAGTTGTCGAACGGCTCGCCGGTGCGGCCATCGTACAGCGTCATCTTGCCGTAGTGCGGCAGCGGGACGCCGGTGGCGAACATCACGCGGTCGGCGATGGCGTACAGATCGGCGTTGGTCGCGTTGGCGGAGATCTTCGCGCTCGGATCGTGCAGCTTGATCCACTCGGTCAGCGAGGCGGCGATGGCGTTGGCCTCGATCTCGTCACGCTTCTCCGGCCGGACGCCGTCGGTATCGAACATCAGTATCTTGTCCGGGTCATAGCCCTTTTCGCGCAGCCACTCGGCCAGCGCGGCGCGGCGACGCAGCACCTGACTTTCCAGAAGCTGCTGCGAGTCGTAAGCCGGGTTGTCCTTCAGCCATTCGAAGATGTAGAGCCGACGCACTTCTTCGTCGTCTTCGAGGTCAGCATCGTCGTAGTTGTACTGCTTGATCCACTCCCACGCGCGCTCGGTGATCTGATCCCACACGTGGTCGATCAGCCATGCGCGGCCGAGTTCGGCGCGGATGTCGTCTTCCATAGCGCCGTCAAACACCGGCGTAATGGCGCGGAAGCCGAGCCGGTCGGCGGCCCAGCCCAGATGCAGCTCAAGCACTTGGCCGAGATTCATACGGCCCGGAACGCCGGTCGGGTTCAGAATCATCTGCACCGGCGTGCCATCTTCGAGGTACGGCATGTCCTCGATGGCAACGATGCGGCTGACGATACCCTTGTTGCCGTGGCGGCCGGCCATCTTGTCGCCGACGGTCAGCTTGCGGCGCTGCGCGACGGCCACGCGCACCATCTTCTCGACGCCAGCGGGCAGATCGCGGTGCTCTTCGCGGGTGAACGTCTTGACATCCACGACCTTGCCGCGCTCGCCGTGCGGCAGGCGCAGCGACGAGTCCTTGACCTCACGGGCCTGTTCGCCGAAGATCGCGCGCAGCAGTTTTTCCTCGGGGCTAAGCTCGCGCTCGCCCTTCGGTGTGATCTTGCCGACGAGGATGTCGTTGGGGCCGACCTCGGCGCCGATGCGCACGATGCCGAACTCGTCGAGGTCTTTGAGCGCCTCTTCGCCGACGTTGGGGATGTCGTAGGTAATCTCTTCGCTGCCGAGCTTGGTCTCGCGGGCTTCCACCTCGTGCTTTTCGATGTGGATGCTCGTGAACATATCCTTGCGCAGCATTTCTTCGCTGATCAGCAGCGCGTCTTCGTAGTTGCCGCCGTCCCAGCACAGGAACGCCGCGACGACGTTGTGACCGAGCGCGAGGCTGCCCTTATAGGTCGAGCTGCTGTCGGCCAGCACGTCGCCGTGCTTGACCAACTGGCCCTTGCGCACGATCGGCTTCTGGTCGATGCACGTCGACTGATTGCTGCGGTTGTACTTGCGCAGCGTATAGACGACATCCTCGCCGTTCTCGGTGCGGACGATCACGCGGTCGCCCTGAACGCTGACCACTTCGCCGTCGTACTCGGTGCGCAGGATTTGGCCGCTGTCGAGCGCCGCGACCGCTTCCATGCCGGTCGATACAATCGGCAGGTCGGGATCAAGCAGCGGGACGGCCTGACTCTGCATGTTGGAACCCATCAGGGCGCGGTTGGCGTCATCATGTTCGAGGAACGGGATCAGCGCGGCGCTGATGCCGACGATCTGGCGCGGCGCGATGTCGATGTAGTCGACGCGATTGCTCGGCAGCATCTTGAAGTCTTGGTTGTGGCGCGCCGACACGCGGTTGACGGTGATTTGGCCGAGTTCGTCGGTCGGGGTGTCCGCCTGCGCGATGACGAAGTCGTCCTCCTCATCGGCCGGCAGATAGAAGCTCTCCGGGTCAACGAACGGGGTGACCGGCACGTCCTCGATCTTGGACTTCTTGAGCGTCTTGATGACTGCCTCGTCGATGACCGTGCCGTCTTCAACGATGACGTCGCCCTTGCTGTTTTCGATGTCCTCGCGGATCGACCGTCCCAACAGGCGCGCGTCGTCTAGCTTGAGCGTGCGGATCACGCGGCGGTACGGCGTTTCGATGAAGCCGTACTGGTTGACCTTGGCATAGCTAGCGAGGCGGCCGATCAAGCCGATGTTCGGGCCTTCCGGCGTCTCGATCGGGCAGATGCGCCCGTAATGGCTGTGGTGCACGTCGCGCACGTCGAAGCCCGCGCGTTCGCGGCGCAAACCGCCGGGGCCGAGCGCGGAGAGCGTGCGCTTGTGGCGCAGTTCGCTCAGCGGGTTGGTCTGCTCCATGAACTGCGACAGCTGCGACGACCCGAAGAACTCGCGGATAGCCGCGACAATCGGGCGGATGTTGATGAGCGTGCCGGGAGTCGGGTTCTCCTGCTCCTTGGTGCTCATGCGTTCCTTGATGACGCGCTCGGCGCGGCGCAGGCCGACACGCAGCTTGTTCTGGATCAGCTCGCCCACCGTCTTGACGCGGCGGTTGCCGAGGTGGTCGATGTCGTCGCGCTTCTGCTTGCCGGTGTTGATCAGGATCATGTGACGCACGAGATTGATGATGTCGCGCTTGGTGATCGTGCGGATCTTCTGCGGGACTTCGCCTTGTAGGCCGAGGCGCTTGTTGAGCTTGTAGCGGCCCACGCGCTCGAGGTCATAGCGACGCTGATCGAACAACTGCTGTTGCAGATATTCGCGCGCGTTGTCAAGCGTCGGGGGGTCGCCGGGGCGCATCTTCTTGTAGAACTCGATCAACGCCGCCTGCGCAATCGACTGATCCTTCGGGCCTTTCTGGAGATCGGTTTCGCTCTCCAGCGTCTTGGCGATGAAATGGTGGGTCTCGTCGGTATCAATGTCGGCGAACAGGGCGAGGATCTCCTCGTCCGAGCCTTCCTTGATCGGTGAGTCGCCGCTGCCGGTGACTTCCATCTCATCCTTGACGGCAGCCAACGCGCGCAGCAGGGTCGTCACCGGCACGGTGCGCTTGCGGTTGAATTTGAGCACGAGCGCGTCGCTCTTGCGGGTCTCGAATTCCATCCACGCGCCGCGGTCGGGGATCAGCTTGCTGAAGGCCAGCTTGCGGCCCGTGCTGCGATCCTCCTCCGTCTCGAAATAGACGCCCGGCGAACGGATCAACTGGCTGACCACCACACGCTCGGTGCCGTTGATGATGAACGTGCCCTTGTCGGTCATGAGCGGGAACTCGCCCATGAAAATCTCGCTGGTCGTCACCTCGCCGCCGGCATCGCGGTTTTCGAGGGCCACTTTGGCGTACAGCGACACCGAATAGCTCATGTCGCGCTCGAGGCACAGTTCCCGGCTGTACTTCGGCTCTTCGTACCAGAACTTGAGGTCGAATTGTTTTGACTCGGGGCGGTTGCTGGGGAAATGCAAGCGGAGGTTGCCGTTGTAGCTCTCGATCGGGGTGATCTCATCGAAAAGCTCCAACAGCCCTTCGGTCAAGAACCACTGAAACGACTCGAGCTGAATATCAATGAGCGATGGCAGCTCCTGAACGTCGAGCGTTCGGGCGTAGTTCTTGGTGTTGAAGTACTCGTTATTCAACGCGCTGCTCCTTAACACTGGCAAACGCTAGCCAACACCCGGCGGCGCACAGCCGCGGCAGTGGACAGAGTCGACAAAACAACGGTCAGTCCACGACCGTTGTGTCGGACACTGTGGGATAATGACTGATGTTTGGACTTCTCATCCTTGCGCCGGAACGCACCCACCGGGAAAGTGCGTAACGGGCATTATACGCCGCGTCGCGCGCTGGTGTCAAGCGCGGTGCGGAGAAAAAAACGATGCGCGTGTGCAGACCGGGACACCGCCCCTAAGCCATTGTTCGATCATCGAGAGATTGGGTCTCCGGTGACACAGTATTCATCGAGTGATGCAGCGCAGCATTTTCTCATCTCTCATCACTCGCCGCTTTCAGCTGCTCACGCTAGTCCGTCGCCAGCGGCACGATCCAGTCGGCGGACAGCAGCGAGCGCCGCACACGGGACAGATCGCGCCCGGAATCGACGATCGGCTGACCGGGCCGGCCGTTCATGCTGACGTGCGTATCGGCATACACGGCCGGCTCGCACCCGCAGATCGGCGCATATTCGTCCGCCAAGAACCGTGCGAACTGCGCGATCATATCCGGCTGAAAGCTCATCTGGTGTTCCTGCACACGGGTGAGATAGTCGGACGGATAGACGATCCAGAAGCGGTCGGTCGCCGGGTCTTCGACGCGAAAGGTCACGGCGCCGTTCTTCTCGACCAGCATGACATGCCACGCGAAGCGGAAACCCTCGTTCGTCCAGAGGTAATTGCCGGGGTACAGCCAGTGCCGCAGTGGCATCAGGACTTGCCACGCGAAGAACAGCGCGACGGCGGGCGCGATCCAGCGCGCAGGCCGAACGGCGCGGGTGGGATCGGCGGTGGGCAGCGTGCGCCCGATCCGCGCAAACAGCCAGCGCCAATCGTCGGCCCCGAAAAAGACCAGCGTACAGGCGATCATCACCCACGGGAACACGCCGATCGGGAACAGCAGCCCGGTCATGGTGTGGAAGCCGATAACGACGAGGTAAGCCAACGGCCGTGACCGCCGCCAGCTCAGCCAGAACGGGATCGTGAGGTCGAAGGCCGCCCCTGCCCAGCTCATCGCGTGGGCGATCCACGGCTGATCGAACAACGGCCCGATCACCGGCATGCCGGCGCTGGCCCGCAGCCAGATGCGCAGCGGCTGTGCGTCGATCAGCCAGTCCGGGTTGAGCTTGGCGATCCCGGCGTACACGTACACGAGTCCGAGCATGATGCGCGGCGCGGCGACCATCCACGCCGGCGCAGTCGACGCACGCAGTTCCGGATGCCACCGCGCATCCAGCGACAGCGTGCGGTTGAGCGGCAGCACGGTCATCAGCAGGCTCATCACCGAGATGAAGTAGTAGTGATTGAGGTAGTACGCGAGGTCGATCAGCTCGACATACGTGAACAGCACGAAGAACGTGACAATCGCGGCGCGGTAGAACAGGCCGAGGGCGATCAACACCGCGCACCCGGAGAGGATGGCGAACGCGGCGTACATCCCCGCCGGCGGCAGCGGGCGCACCCAGTCGAAGCCGAAGTACGAGAAGTGATAGCCCGGCGCGATGTAGAACGCGTCGATCCAGCCCAATGTCGTGAAACGCAGCGCGCTGAACAGCATCAGCACGCCGAAACCGATGCGGAAAATCGCCAGCGGAAGCAGGTCAGCCGGTCGCGTCAGACGGCGGCGGAGCGCGTCGATCATCAGTCGCCGTCACTATCCCCGAATGTGATCGTGATGCCGAGCTGGTTGGCGACATCCGATTTCGCAAGCTGTAAGAGCGCCATGACTTCCTCGTAAGCCGCTTTGACCGCGGCGGGATCGTGAACGAGCGCCTCGGACAGCGGCTCCGTGATCGCGCTCAGGGCCGTCTCCACGGCAGCGATGCGGGCCATGACGACGTCCGACAGCGGACGATCTTCGAGGCGCGCGCCGATGAAGTCGAGATAATCAGCCATGCCGGGCATGTCGTCACTGCCCTCGAACATCCGGCGAACCGTTTCGATGTTGGCTGCCATACGCCGCACCGACGTGCCGCTGTACGGCGACTCGACCAATTCGGGCTGAATCTCGCCGCCGCTGCTCAGCCCAAGCGGGCCGCCAAGATGCTCGCTGCCGATCGCCTGAATCGCCGAGAACAGTTCGTTCGTCACCATGCTGACCATGCTGCGCACGCTCGTGATTTCGAGCGTATCCGACATGAACTTGTCGCCGTAGTAGCCGTCCGTGCCGGGAGTCCATTCGACAACCAGCGCGTCGGCGACCTTGCGGATGTCCACAGCCGCCGCGACCGCGTAGTCGATGCGGTTGCGATCCGCCTGCAAGCCCTCTAATGATCCGGCAAAGAGCAGATATTCGAGCGCCGGCAGCCCTTTCGACGACGATCCGAGCGCGCCAACGAAATCCGCGTCGATGCTGCCCGGCTCGCGCAGCGCGATCTGATCCTCGATGTTTTCGATGCTGACCGCCGTGCCGCCGATTTGGGTGAGCAGCGGCATCACGCGCTGCAAGCTGAAGACCGAGATGCGCTCAAAGGCCATCACCGCGTCGATCCACGCCGACTGGAACGCCTCTAGGGTCTGCTCGGCCGGATCAGCCGCGAACGCCAGCGCCGCGTCTTCGAGGTCTGCGGCTTCGGCGGCAAAGTCCTGATGCAGCGGCAGGATCGTCTCGGTCAGCCATCCGGCGACCATCGCCTGCCGGTCGAACGTCTGCGCGCTGGCAGGAAGCATCACGGCGGACAGCCCTACGGCGAGCAGGACGACCGCCGCCGTCAACGCCGCCGCGAGAGATCGTATTGCTATCGTGGCTCTCATCGTCATCCTTAGAAATCACTCAAGCCCCCTCGTCCCCACCGGAAGGCGCGCGGCCCTCGCGCGGGGTCGTGGGGGCTTCGCCACCTTGCGCGCCCTAGAACGACTTCAGCAGGGCGAGCAGGGCGGCGCGGTCATCGGCGCTCATGGTGCGGAAAGCCTCGGCGGACGCCGCGCCTTCGCCGCCGTGCCACAGAATCGCCTCGGCCAAATTGCGCGCGCGGCCATCGTGCAGGAAATTGGTATGTCCGTTAACTGTTTCGATCAGGCCAATGCCCCACAGCGGCGGCGTGCGCCATTCACTGCCCGTCGCCTCGAAGTCCGGCGATCCGTCGGCCAGCCCTTCGCCCATATCGTGCAGCAGCAGGTCGGTGTACGGGTGGATGATCTGGTGCGACAGCGTCGGGGCCTCAGGATGGATCCCGGTAGCAAGCGTTTCGACGTGGCACGCACTGCACTTCGCCTCAGCGAACAGCTCACGGCCGCGCTGGACGAGGGGATCATCGACGTTGCGCTGGGCGGGGACGGCCAGCGTCTGCGTGTACAGCACGACCTTGAGCAGGTCGTCGTCGCTGATCTCCGGCGTGCCGCCCTCAACCGCCGCCGCACAGTCGGCCTGAACCGCGGTGCAGTTCTGCAGTGGCAGCAGACCGGTCGTGATCCCCATATCCCCGTTGAACGCCGACGCCACCTGCTGCAAGAGATGCGGTTGGTTGGCCTTCCAGCCAAAACGCCCCATCGCGCGGCGGTTGTTGTAGAGATCCCACACCCAGTTCGGGCGTCCGCTGATGCCGTCGCCGTCGGCGTCGGTTGGATCGGCCAGCGCCAGCAGCATCTCTTGCGGAACCGCTTCCAGCAAGCCGAGGCCGATCATCTGACTGGCGACGCGCGGCGAGAGCGTCACTTCGGGGTCGAGTTCGCCGTAGTTCAGGTTTTCAAGCGTCACGACGGGCTGGCGCAGGCTGTACGACGTGCCGTCCGCGTATTGGCCGGGGAGTTCGACGTAGGTGATACGCAGGTCGCCTTCCGCCGCGATGCGCTCGAGGGCCTCGGTTTGGAACTGTCCGCCGTAGTTCGGATCGCCGAGATATGCGCCGGACAGTGTGCGCTCCGGGATTTTCAGGCGCACCAAGTAGCCCGTCGGCGCTTCACCGTCGAACTCCGGCGGGCGGCCGCGCCCGTCCTTGAAGTGACAGCCTGCGCATGACCGCGAATTAAACAGCGGCCCGAGGCCGTCACGCGCTTCCGTCGACGCCGGGGCCGTGACCCAGTTCAGGCGGAAGAACGAATTTCCCACAGCGAACAACAGCCGTTCTTCACGGCTCAAACCCGGCGCCGGAAACCCGAACGCGTTCGGGGTGTCATTGAACACCGTCGTCTGGCCGCCGAGCAGGGCTTGGCTTTGGCCGTCCTGCGCCAGCACGAGACCGGCGGCGCACAACATAAGGCCGACTGACAGCAAAACCACGCTGAGAACCCGCATGATAATTGAACTCGCTTTACCGTGTCATCAACGAAGGGGGAACGACACGCCGGCCGTTCCCCCGTGATTCTTATTCCGGTAGGGCCGTATTGATCGTCAAGCCCAATTCACTGCCGGCCTGCGCGAACAAGTCGCCGAGGTCTTGCAGCACGAACACCGTGTCCAGCACGATCGGGCGCTGATCGCTCAACACAATCGCCTGATCGAACGGCACGTAGATCTCTTGTGTGAGCGTATCCGCTTCCTCCAGCAGCGCGAGGATGTCGGCGTTGAGCGCCGGGTCAACGGCTTCGATGACATCCGCGATGCCTGTCCCGCTGACGACCGAGCCGTCCAAGCGCGTATAGCTGCCGGTATACACGTTGGCGATGCCCATGAAGTTGGTGATGATGTCGCGGTGCGTGTTGTCGCTGAAGCACGAGTGCTCGTCTTCCTGATCGCGGTTGTCATAGGCGACGAACATCCGCTCGCCAGCCAGCTCAGCTGTCGCCAACACGCCGACGCCGGTCAGCATGTTGGTCAGGGCGGCATCCGGCGACGACGCGAGGAACTCCGCCCGGTAGTTGTCCGCATCGTCGAGCGCCCACTCCGCCACCATCGACTCGAGATTCTCGACCAGCAGATCGGCGAGGATCGTCAGATAGGCCGCGCGGCGTTCGGCGTTGGGCGCGGTGGTGTAGTCGGTGAAGGCGCGCCGTCCGGCCGAGTCGGCGTACAAATCCTGCCCCCACAGCAAGAACTCGATGGCGTGGTAGCCGGTGCTGATGTTCTCCTCAGCGCCAGCTTCGTTGAGCGACACCAGCAGATCGCGAGTGATCTCTGGATAGTCGGTCAGGTTGTTGATGATGCCGGCGTTCGGATCACTGTCGATGTAGTCCACATAGGCTTCGTCCAGCGGCCACGCGTTGAGCAGACCTTCCGGGCCGTCCTCGTCGTCAATCGGCCCGCCGTAGAAGCGGTACGCCTCAGTCTGGCCGTATGGCTCGTTCGCCGCCAACCATGCCTCCTTCGCCGCCGCGAACGTCTCCTCGCTCGGCTCGGCCACAAACGCGGCAATCGCATCGCGCAGGTCAAGCGCCGTGGTCAGCGAGTCGCCATAACTCGCATACGCGATGTCGGCGTATGTCACCATCGCCTCACGCTGCACCGCTTCCAGATCGGCATCCTGCGCCGAAGCCACGCCAAACGCCAGCATCGCCAGCGCGATCAAGACCCAAACTTGCCTCATTACTTCCTCTCCTCGTAAGTTCGTATCGGCCGGCGGGGACTGCCCCGCAGCCGCATCGAGGTTACGGGCAGGCCGTACAGATTTCCACGCCTCGCCTCAATCTTGTAATTCCGCCGCGTGAAACCATGATGCACGCGGCGTTGGTCGAATCCGTAAGATGCGTTAACCCACGCATACACCGGGGTTAATCTACGGTGTTTCAGTCGCCGTCACTGTCGCCAAACGTGATGGTGATGCCGAGCTGGTTCGCCATATCGGTCTTGGTCAGCGCGAGCAGGTCGCGCATCTCCGTATACAGCGTGAGCACCGCGTCGGGGTTCTCCACGATCGCCTGCGCGAACGGCTCGTCGATGGCGTCGAGCGCCTCGAAAACGGCCTCGATCTGCGCGGCGAGCACCTCCGAGAACCGCTCTCCGTTCAGTTCCGCGCCGATGAAGTCCATATAATCGGCGAGCGATGGTGCGTCACCGTGCCCGTAGATGATCTCGCGCACCGTCTCCATGTTCGCCCGCAGGCGCTGGATCGACGTTTCGCTGTACGGCGACTCGACCAGCTGCAGCTGGGGCGCGCCGCCGCTTCGATAACCCGCGGGGTCGCCCACGTGAAACTTGCCGATGTTCTCGATGTTGGAGATCAACTCGTTGACCACCATGCTCACCATGCCGCGCACATTGGACAGCTCGAACTCGTCGACGATGAAACGGTCGCCGTAATAGCCATCCGTGCCCGGCGTCCACTGGACGACCAGCTCATCGGCGATGCGGCGGATGTCGGCGGCGATTGAAACCGCATAGTCACGGCGGTTCTGGACGGCGGCCAGCGGCGGCAGCGGCCGCGCGAAGATCAGGTATTCCAGCGCCGCGAACCCCTTTGACGAAGAGCCGAGCGATTCGACGAACGCCGCGTCAATCGTCCCCTCGGCCTGAAAGGAGATCGCCTGCTCAATGCTCTGCACGTTGGCCGGGCTGCTGTCCAGCTGCGACAAGAGCGGCATGACGCGCTGCAAGCTGAACGGCTGAATCCGTTCGTAAGCGATGACCGCCTCGACCCACGCCTCGCGGAAGGCCGTCAGCGTAACTTCGGTCGGGTCGGCGTCGAAGGCCAGCGCCGCGGCTTCGAGGTCAGCGGCCTCGGCGGCGAAGGCTTCGTGCAGCGGCAGGATGGTCTCGGTCAACCAGCCCGTGACCATCGCCTGCCGGTCAAACGTCTGCGCATGGGTAAAACGCCCCGTGTTCAGCAGGGCAAATGCGAGAATAACGGCGGAAAGCGCGGCGTATCGAGTGGCGTATCGGGTCATCGAACGTCCTAACCGGGAAGTCGCAAGCGATGCGATACTGCCATTATCACCGCTTGCTGACCAGCCCGAAACCCGATAGTCTGCGCTCTGCGCCACGGGCGCCCGATCTACGCGCTGAACAACCCGATCCGTTCGGCGGTGAAGTTCGGGAACACGTCGGCCAGCGCATCGTTCTTGAGCCGCTGCCCGACGATCTCGGCCAGCACGCTGCGATAGTCGATCGTCACCTGCAAGTCACCGCGATCCAACTGTCCTTCGGCAAGGCCCGGCCAGCGCGCCACGACCGGCGTGTTGGTCGCCAAGTCGCCGTTCATCAGCAGCATCGCGCCGCCGTGCCCGTGATCGGTGCCGCCGCTGGCGTTCTCCTCAAGTCGCCTGCCAAATTCACTCATCACGACGACCGTCACGCGGCGGAGTTCCGGCCCGAGGTCATCGCGGAACGCCGCCAATCCGTCGGCCAATTCCGTCATCAAGCGCGCTTGCTGCCCTTCCGCACCGCCTTGCAGCGCGTGCGTGTCCCACCCGCCGAGGTCGATACACGAGGCCTCCAACCCGACCTGCGCGCGGATCAGCGCGGCGGTCTGGCGGAGCGCCTGCCCGAACTCGTTCTCAGGATAGACCGCGCCATGATCCGGCATATAGTCCGCGTAGCCGACATCCTGCACAAGGTCGATGGCCTGCGCTGTGGACTCGGCCGCCGCCGCCAGCGATCCGCCGTCGATGGCATAGATCGACCGCAGCGATTCGAGCATGGTCGCCGCCAGCGCGGTGTCTCCGGCGAGGTGGAAGTCGATGATCGACTGCATCGCCACTACCGACGGCCCACCGGTCAGCGCCTGCTGAACTGCCGCGCCCCATCCCACCGCGCGCACCGGTGACGGCGACTCGGGCGCCAGCGATCCCAGATGCCGCCCGACCCAGCCTGAGGTCAGCGTGTATTCACCCGGCACGCCGCGCTCCATGAAGTCCATCGCCTCGAAGTGCGAGCGCGTATCGTGCGGCGAGCCGGTCGCATGGATCGCCACCATCTGTCCATCCCGGAAGGCCGGAAGCAGCGGCTCAAGCGCGGGGTGCAGCCCGAAGAAGCCGTCGAGGTCGAGCACGCGAAGCGCTTCGCCAGCGGCGTCCGGGCGCGGAATGGCGAGGCGTGGGCGGGCGGCGTAGTAGGCGGCTTCGCCGTGCGGCACGATCATGTTGAGCGTGTCGGCCCCGCCGCGCAGAAACACGACCACCAGCACGTCGCCGCGCGGATTGTTGTACGGCTGAGCGAAGGCAAGGCGCGGCATCCAGCTTGGCAGCGACGCGGCGAGCGCCGTCAGCGTGCTGGCCTTCAGGAAATCGCGGCGTGAAAGTCGGCTCGTCATCGTCGTGGCCCCCATCTACACGGACTGAAACGGCGGCGCCATCAGCATCAGCGCCAGCACGGCAAACATCTGGACGTCCTCACCGCCCTCGACCTCAGCCGCGGCGTCGCGCAAGAGATCCAGTTCGGCGCTGTCGAGCGCGCGCCCGTACAGCAGATCAGCGATCCGGTTCAGGATTCCGTCGAAACCGCCGGCGTCAGGGAACAGGATCCGCGCGCCCAGCGTCTCGTAATCCGGCGCGCCCTGTCGCCCGCTCACCAACGCAGCCATCGCCGCATTCCAGCGCGGCAGCAGATTGTTCATCCAGTACGCGCTGTGATCGGGATAGCCGTTGGGCGCCGGCCAGTTGAACGGGATATGTCCCATCGTCGACAGCAGCCCGATCAGCGCGCGGATGAACGGGCCGGTCGCGCCGATTTCAAACAACACGGCGCGCATCACGGCGATCGTATATTCAAAGGGCCGGCGCAGTTTAGGCGGCGCGCTGCGAAGCTCGTCGGAGAAGAAGATCACCCGCAGCGTGGCGCGGATGTCGCCCCCGGACGCGGCGAACTCATTGGCGGCACGCTCGACCAGCGCGGCGGGTGGCTCGTCCGCGACGAAACGCCGCACCAGCTTGGTGGCGATATGGCGCGCGGTCGACGGATGACGCGCCAGCAGATCGAGCAGCGCCTCCCCCTCGGCTTCGCCGTCGCCCTCCAGCGTGACGCCTAATACGGTCTTGCGCCCACGGTCGTGGAGATTGGGCCGGAAACGAAACACGCCTTGCGCATCGTCCCGCCGCGCTGGCAGGCCATCGACCGACCAACCGGTCAGCGCGCGCGCCGTTTCCTTAATATCGTCCTCGGTGTATCCGCCGTCGACGCCGAGCGTATGCAGTTCAAGCAGTTCGCGGGCGTAATTCTCGTTGGGCGCAACCGCCACGCTCTGCGCATTATCAAGGTAGATCAGCATGGCCGGGCTGTGCGCCGACGCGCCGAGCAGGTCGCGGAAGTTCCCCAGTGCATGCGCTCGCGCGACGTGGACATCATCGTGCGGTTTGAAATACACGACCGGCCCCTTATTAACGAAGACGTTGACGTGATCGCCCCAGAACTGCACCATGCGTTCGTACAGCTGCGCCGGAGATTTGAGCGCGCGCAGGGTCGTCGCGCCGGCCAACGCCTGAATGATCGGGCCGCGCCGCGTGCCGACCTCCTCATACAACGACGTGGGATCCGCGCTCGCTTCCGGGAACAAATCGGCGGCCTCCTGCTCGACCGGCGCGGTGTCGAGCTGCTCGGGGTGAAGCTGTTCTTCAATGTAGGCGTCAACGCCGATGCTGCGGACGTGATCGAGCAGTTCCGGCGTCGGGCCGAACGTGAGCCGGTTGATGACGTGCATCGCCGGATCGCGGTCCTCGGCAAGGGTTGGGGCGAACACGGCGCTCAGCCCCAGAAACGTGCGCCTATCCATCGCTGGCCTCCGTTCGCTGTCGTCTACCCACCTTATACGCACGGTGTTGTAAAAGTGTTACGGAGGTGTAAGAAGTGATGGATGCTGAGTTGGGAGGGGGCAGGGGGCAGGCGTCAGTTGTCAGGGATCAGGCGTCAGTTGTCAGGTGTCAGGGATCAGGCGTCAGGGATCAGGGGGCAGGGGGCAGTATTCAGTTACCAGTTGGCAGGGGTCAGGCGTCAGTTGTCAGGGGGCAGGGGGCAGCAGCACGGCGGCATCTCTTCAGCCCCTTTCTGTAAGTTCTGAACGTTTTGGCCGTGCGCTTCAAGAGTAGGTTATCGAAAGTCAGCAAACCCAATCTTCTGCTACAGAGGGTTCCACGAGTGATGAAGGCTGGTAGTCACTCATCACTCATCACTTTCAACTTCTTACATAAGCACTCGGCGACTTGTAACGCAATACCCGATATTCGGCGGGCTTACGCGATCCGGTCGAGCAGGCCCTGAAACGTCGCGCGCATCCGGCGAAGTTCCTCGTGGTGCGCGGCGGTCAACTCCAACAACAGCTCGCTTCCGCGTGACGTTAGAGTGATGTAAACCTGACGGCGATCCTCCGTGGCCGATTGGCGGACAACCAAATCCTGCGCGACCAACCGGTTCACGAGGCCAACCGCGCTCTGATGCTTGATCTGCAACCGTTCGGCGAGTTCGCTGATAGTCACGCAGTCGCGCTCTGGAAACCCTTTGATCGTCAGCAGCGCCTGATGCTGCTGGGGCGCCAGCCCGACCTGCTTTGCCGCGTCTTCGCTAAAACGCAAGAACTGGCGCAGGTGATAGCGCAGCGCCGCCAATGTTTCGTATTCCTCCTGAGATACAACTTTTCCTCTCGCCATCGAGCTTGGCGCCTTTCTCTAAGAACCCGTGAACTTTACGTCACATCATCACAGAAATCGATGCAAAATGTATATTGATTTGTATCGTATTGCGATATATCATGCTCCACTTGCGACGACCCCCCTATTCGCTGGAGATAAGTGTGGCAGAACGGGTACACCTTGACAAACATACGGAGAACGTCTCCGCGAACAACGAAGATTCGCGACTGATCCACCTTTCGATCCTTGCCGCGGTTATTGGCGTGATCGCCGGATTTGTGGCCTTTCTGCTGGTGTCGCTCATCGGCCTGATCAGCAATCTGGTCTTCTATCAGCGCGTGGCGTTCGATTTCCCCAACCTTGAGGCGCACACGCTTGGGCCATTGGTGATTATCGTGCCGGTCATCGGCGGTCTCATCATCGGCGTCATGGCGAAATACGGCACGCCCAAAATCCGCGGCCACGGCATCCCGGAAGCGATGGAAGCGGTGCTGACGAACCGCAGTCGAATCGCGCCGATCGTCGCGCTTTTCAAGCCCCTATCCGCCGCGATCGCCATCGGCACCGGCGGCCCGTTCGGGGCGGAAGGGCCGATCATCCAGACCGGCGGCGCGTTCGGCTCGATCATCGGGCAGATCATCCGGGTCACGGCGGCAGAGCGCAAAGTGCTGCTGGGCTGCGGCGCGGCGGCGGGCATGGCAGCGACGTTCAGCACGCCGATCGCAGCGGTCATTATGGCGATTGAACTCCTCTTGTTCGAGTTCAGAGCGCGGTCGTTCATCCCATTGGTGATCGCCAGCACGCTCGCCACCACCGTCCACTACGGGCTGGTGGGGCGCGGTGCATTGTTCGACGTCAACCCGGTCAACTTCGGGATCCCGTCCAGCCTGCCGTTTTACATCGTGTTCGGGCTGATCTGCGGTGTCTTTGCGGTCGGCTTCAGCAAGATCCTTTACTGGGTCGAAGACCAGTTTGAACGCCTGCCGCTGGATCCGATGTGGTGGCCGGCGCTCGGTGGTCTGGCGCTCGGCATCATCGGCTTCTTCATGCCGCGCGTGCTCGGCGTGGGTTACGACACGATCTCCGCGATCCTCAACAACGAGCTTCCGCTGGCGATCTTGCTCGGCGTAATTATCTTCAAGAGTCTGGCGCTGTATCTGACGCTTGGATCAGGCACATCGGGAGGCTTGCTCGCGCCGACCCTGATGGTGGGCGCGGCGCTCGGCGCATCCTTCGCGCTGGTGGCGAATCAGCTCTTCCCCGGCCTGAACCTGTCGCCCGGCGCGTTCGCGCTCGTCGGTATGGCGGCGGTGTTCGGCGCGGCCTCACGCGCGATCTTCACCTTCATTATCTTCGCGTTTGAGATCACGCGCGACTACAACGCCATCCTGCCGCTGATGCTGGTCTGCGTGATCGCCGACTTGATCGCGCTGAAGCTCATGCGCAACTCGATCATGACCGAAAAGCTGGCGCGGCGCGGCCTGCACATCCGCCAAGACTACGAAGCGGACGTGATGCAGCAGGTCACCGTGGCCGAGGTGATGGATCCCAAACCGTCCTGCGTTGCCAGCACCGTCCCGCTTGTCGAGCTGGCGGATCGCATCGCAAGCGGCGCGCCGGACGTCTCGCGCAGACAGGGAATCGCGGTTCTGGATGAGCAAGGGCTGCTCACGGGCATTGTCACCCGTGGCGACATCCTACGCGCGCTAAAGGAGGACGGCAGCGAAGCCATGACGGCCATCGAGGCCGGCAGCACGCGGCTGATCGTGACGTACCCCGATGAACTGATCCACGACGCGCTCAACAAGATGCTCCAGAATGACATCGGGCGGCTTCCGGTCGTCACCCGGGAGAACCCGCGCAAGCTGGTCGGCTATCTCGGACGTGGCGCCGTCCTTGAAGCACGCTTGAAGCGTCTCAAGGAGGAGAACGTGAGGGAACCGGGCTGGCTCCGGCAGATCAGGGCCAAGTGATCGGGCGCGTTCACGTCTCCTGCACGCCGTGACCCACGGCGACTCCACGATCGACTCGCTCAGCCTTCGCCACGCCGGCGGGGGCTTTTTCATCTTGATCCTGAACAACACATCAAGACGGTTTGCAAAACCGCCGTGAATTTCCGCACACTTCAGCGAAATTCATACCGAATGTTGATACTCGTCCGGTATGCTATGCACAGCGTCAATGTCAGACCCGCGCGGACTCCCCTGCGCGATCAAAGGAACAACCGAATATGGATATGAATCGTTTCACCACCCGCGCGCAGCAAGCCCTCGTGCGGGCACAGCAAATCACGGTGGAGAACGGCAACCCTCAGCTTGAACCGCTGCACGTCCTCGCCGCACTGCTCACGCAAAAAGACGGCGTCGTGCCGGAGGTCGTCGCCAAGATCGGCGCACGCCCGCAGTCCGTGTTGGCCGATACCGACGCGGCCATCGACCGTTTGCCGCGCATGTCGGGCGGGAACGCACAACCCCCGCTCAGCCGGCAGACCGTCGACCTGCTGGCCGACAGTGAGAAGATCGCCAAGCGCATGAGCGACGAATACGTCAGCACCGAACATCTGCTGCTCGCGCTGTCGCACCGGCCGCCCGCCGCCGACATCCTCGCCCGCCATCAGATCGACGAGAACGCCGTCTTGCAGGCGCTCGCCAGCATCCGCGGATCACAGCGCGTGACCTCCGCCGACCCTGAGGAGACCTACCAGAGCCTTGAGAAATACGGCCGCGACCTGACCGCGCTGGCGCGTCAGGGCAAGCTCGACCCGGTGATCGGCCGCGACGAGGAAATCCGGCGCGTCGTCCACATCATCAGCCGGCGCACCAAGAACAACCCGGTGCTGATCGGCGAGGCCGGCGTCGGCAAGACGGCGATTGTCGAGGGGTTAGCCCAGCGTATCGCCAACGGCGATGTGCCGGAAAGCCTGCGCGACAAGCGGCTGATCGCGCTCGATCTCGGCGCGCTGGTGGCCGGAGCGAAGTTCCGCGGCGAATTCGAGGAACGGCTCAAGGCCGTGCTCAAGGAGATCGCCGACAGCGACGGCAAGGTGATCCTGTTCATCGACGAGCTGCACACGATCGTCGGCGCGGGCGCGGCGGAAGGCGCGATGGACGCTGGCAACATGCTTAAGCCGATGCTGGCGCGCGGTGAACTGCGTATGGTCGGCGCGACGACGCTGGATGAATACCGCAAGCACATCGAGAAGGACGCCGCGCTTGAACGCCGCTTCCAGACCGTGTTCGTGGACGAGCCGAGCATCGAAGACACGATCAGCATCTTGCGCGGGCTGAAGGAGCGCTACGAGGTGCATCACGGCGTGCGCGTGCAGGACAGCGCGGTGATCGCCGCGGCGACGCTCAGCCAGCGGTACATCCCCGACCGTCAGCTTCCCGACAAGGCCATCGACCTGATCGACGAGGCGGCGGCGAACCTCAAAATGGAGATCGAGAGCCGGCCGATTGAGGTCGATAAGGTCGAGCGCCAGATCATGCAGCTGGAGATCGAACGCGAGGCGCTCAAGAAGGAGCGCGATCACGCCAGCCGCCAGCGCCTCGGCGACTTGGAGGGCGAACTGGCGAACTTGCGCGAGGGCTTGCAGGCGCTCAACGCGCGCTGGCAGAAGGAGCGCGATGCCATCGGGCGTATCCGCGACGCCAAGAGCAAGCTGGAAGAAGCGCGCATCGAATTGGAACGCGCCGAACGCCGCAGCGATCTGGAAGCGGCCGCCCGCCTGCGCTATGGCACGATTCCCGAACTGGAACGCGGCATCGAGCAGGCCGAAGACGCCATCGAGCAGATGCGCCATGACGGCAGCACGATGCTCAAAGAGGAGGTTGACGCCGACGAGATCGCCAACGTGGTCTCGCGCTGGACGGGCGTACCCGTCTCGCGCCTGCTGGAAGGCGAGGTCGAGAAGCTGCTCAAGATGGAAGACCGTCTGCACGAGCGCGTGATCGGCCAAGACGAAGCGGTACGGGCGGTGGCATCGGCGGTGCGCCGCAGCCGCGCCGGCCTGCAAGACCCGAACCGACCCATCGGCACCTTCCTGTTCCTCGGCCCGACCGGTGTCGGCAAAACCGAGATGGCGCGCAGCCTCGCCGCGCTGATGTTCGACGACGAGAACGCCATGGTGCGCATCGACATGAGCGAATACGGTGAACGGCACACGGTCGCCCGTTTGATCGGCGCGCCGCCGGGGTATGTCGGCTATGAGGAAGGCGGTCAGCTCACCGAGGCCGTCCGCCGCCGGCCGTACTCGGTCGTGCTGTTCGACGAGATCGAGAAGGCGCATCCCGAAGTCTTCAACATCTTCTTGCAGGTGTTCGACGATGGACGCCTGACCGACGGGCAAGGCCGCACGGTCAACTTCACCAACACGGTGATTATCATGACCAGCAACGTCGGCAGCGACATCCTCAAGAACGAAGGCACCGGCGACGAGGCGCGTCGCAAGGTACTCAACCTGCTCGACCGTCAGTTCCGGCCAGAGTTCCTCAATCGTCTGGACGATATCATCTTGTTCCACGCGCTCAGCCGCGAAGACATCGGGCGCATCGTGGACATCCAGCTTGGCCGGCTCCAGCGCATGCTCGCGCAGCGGCGGGTCACGATCGAGCTGCTGCCGGCGGCCCGCGAGCTGCTGGCAGATCAGGGCTACGATCCGGCGTTCGGCGCACGTCCGCTTAAGCGCGCGATCCAGCGTCTCGTGCAGGATCCCATGGCGACGGCGATCCTCGAAGGCCGCGTAATGGACGGCGACCACGTCGTGATCGACAGTGACGGCGCCAACCTGACGTTCCACCCTGTCGAGGTCGTCGAAGCGTAAGGCACGGGTTCAGTGCTGAGTGACGTGTGATGAGGAAGGGCGAACGCAGGCGCCGGGAATCCGTAGGGGCCAGCCGGCAGCCCGCCCACCTTCCCTCAACCAACACCGGGGCACACACGAATCCAAACGGCGCCGGATCGACTGATCGATCCGGCGCCGTGGTTTGGGGATGGCAGACACGCCGCTGCCGATTTCAACAAGGATGAACGCCGCGGCGTCCCCTGCCGTCAGGCGAACCTGATCGCGCGCAGTGGCCTTCGTGCATCCCCACAGATGGCGGCAAACCCGCCCCGTCTCACCTTAGTTGTAGCGCGCCTTGTCGTCGGCCGACTCATCGTCGATCCGACGGCCCTCGATCCAGCGACCGAGGCGCACCAACGCCTGTCCGAGTTCTTGCCGCAGCCCGCGCGGGTTGGCGGCAAGCGCCTCCTGAACAAGGCGCTCATGCGCGATGAAGCGCAGCGCTTCTTCTTCGTTGATGTGGCGGAGGGCCTCCAAGTCCTCGTAGTTCATTCCTCTGTCTCCTCTAATTCGCCGGAGCAGCGCGGCCGACTCATGTGCGCGACGCATAATGAAACGCCAGCGTGTCCTCGGTCGTCTGAGTCACCCCGGCGCTTGGTTCTGCGAGCGCAGCACACGGTCACCCTCACTTTCTTCGGCGCCAATGTGTCACACTCCTAGTGTACACCCGATTCGACTCGAATGGTGTCAATGGTCTGTTTGATCCCAGCCCGATTCCGGCGAAGATCGCAACGCGAGACCGATGATTCACCGACGATGATTCGGCGTGGATCACCGCTGCCATAACAATTCGCGTGGCGTGGCCGGATCACACCCGCTTGAGGTCAAGGCGGCGCAGAAGCTGCGCATTGAACGCCACGATGATCGTACTCAGCGACATCAACACAGCCCCGACCGCCGGATCGAGCGTGATGCCGAACGGTGCAAGCACGCCCATCGCCAGCGGGATCGCCACGATGTTGTACCCTGCCGCCCACCATAGATTCTGCACCATCTTCCGGTACGTCGCGCGGCTGAGCCGGACGATGCGCACGATATCGAGCGGATTTGAGCGCACAAGGATGATGCCGGCGCTTTCGATTGCGACGTCGGTTCCAGCGCCGATCGCAATCCCGACATCGGCGGTCGCCAGCGCGGGCGCGTCGTTGACACCATCACCGACCATCGCCACCGTTCGCCCACCCTGCTTGAGATGGCTCACGCGGCCGGCTTTTTGCTCTGGAAGCACCTGCGCGAACACCGTGTCGATACCCAGCTCGCGCGCTACCGAATCCGCGACGGCTTGGCTGTCGCCGGTGAGCATGGCGACCTCGACGCCGAGATCGTGCAGGGCGCGAACCGCCTGCCGGCTTTCCTCGCGGATCACGTCGGCAACAGCGAACACGGCCAGCACACGCTCCTGCGACGCGAGGTAGATCAATGACTGGCCGGCGTCCTCGGCCTTGCGCCCGTGTTCAGCGAGAGACGCAGGCGCAGCGAGGCCCACTGTTTCAAGCAGGCGCGGGCCGCCGATGTAATACGCCGTGCCGTCAACATCGGCGCGCACGCCGCGGCCGGCCAGCGCGTCAAAGCCAGTGACAGGGGCCGGCTCGATCCCGCGTCCGTCCGCATACGACCGGATCGCCGCCGCGATCATGTGCTCGCTGTCGCGTTCGAGGCCCGCCGCAATCCGCAGCGCGGCATCCTCGCTGATTCCGTCGGTGGCGAAGTCCACGACGCCCTGCTCGCCTTTGGTCAGCGTGCCGGTCTTATCGAACACGACAATATCCAGCTCGCGCGCTTTTTCGAGCGCCACACGCTGCCGCACGAGCAGGCCGCTGCGCGCCGAGAGCGTGGTCGAGATCGAGACGACCAGCGGCACGGCCAGTCCCAGCGCGTGCGGACATGCGACAACCAGCACGGTGACGGTGCTGCGCACGGCGTCGGCGAGGCTTCCGGTGACGATCAGCCACCCGGCCAGCGTGACAATCCCCGCGCCGATGGCGATGAGGGTAAGATAGAAGGCAGCGCGTTGGGCCAGCGTCTGCGCCCGCGATTGGCTCTTCTGCGCATCTTCGACCAGCCGCATGATACCGGCCAAGGCCGTGCCCTCGCCGACCTTGTGTATCTCGACGCGCAGCGCGCCGGATCCGTTGACCGTCCCACCGATGACCGCGTCGCCGGCGGACTTTGCGACCGGCATACTCTCGCCGGTCAGCATCGACTCGTTGACGCTGCTCTGGCCCTCGGCCACCACGCCGTCGGCCGGGATGCTCGCGCCGGGGCGGATCAAGACGCGGTCGCCCGCGCGCAGATCGGCCGCCGCAACCGTCTCGATTTGGCCGGACGGCAAGATGCGCTCGGCGGTATCCGGCAGCAGCTTGGCGAGTTCTTTGAGCGCGCCCTGCGCCTGCCCGACACTGCGTAGCTCGATCCAATGGCCGAGCAGCATGACGGTGATGAGCGTCGCCAGCTCCCAGAAGAAGTCCATCGTCATCCCGGCGGCGTCATGCGCAGGGAACAGGACGATGCCCATGCTGTAGACGTAAGCCGTCGTGATGGCGACCGAGATCAGCGTCATCATGCCGGGCTGGCGCGACGAGAGTTCACCTCGCGCCATTGACAGGAACGGCAGCCCGCCGTAGACGAAGATGATCGTGCCGATCACGGGCGCGATCCACATACTGCCGGGGAACGCTGGCATCGTGAAGCCGAGCCAGCCCTGCACCATCGGCGAATACAGGACGACGAGCAAGGTTAGCGGCAGCGTCACGAAGAAGCGGTTGCGCATCATCGTGATATGCCCCTCGTGCATGCCGCCGCCATGTCCGGCGTGATCGTGTCCGGCGTGATTGTGACCGCCGTCGTGAGCGGCGCGGTTGGCGTTGTGCTGCGTCGCGGTGTGATCGTGCGCGTGGTGGCCGTGCGCATGCTCTTGTGGCACGGACTCATCGCGGCCGGCAGGTTCGCCGGGGTGGTGATGGTGGTGGTGCATGTGTTCGCCGTGCTGATCGGATGCCGTCATCGCGTTCGCCCTCCCGGCGGGCCGCATGATTACCGTCTCGGTCGGATTGAAGTCGACTCCCTCGTTATGAACGACGCATCGATGCGCATCGATCTTTCGACGCTGGCCGGAACCTGTGACTCAAGATGAAATCGCGGATCGCATGGCTGGAATGGCTGCGTCGTGGATACGCTTAGTGCGACGGCCCCTGCCGCTGGAGATGCTGTGCCATGAGGCCCGCGCCCATCAACCCGGCCTCCCCGCCGAAGCGCGCGCGCAGGATGAGCGTATCAGCCAGCGAGGGGTAGACGCGCTCAGCGAACGCCGACCGCAGCGGCGCAAACAGCAGGTCACCCAGCCCCACGACACTGCCGCCGATCACGACGACGTTTGGGCGCAGCAGATCGACCGCCGACGCCAAGCCGACCGCCAGCCAGCGCGCCATCGACTCAATCGCCGCCAGCGCCGCCGGATCGCCGGACTCCGCCGCGCCCTGCACCATCTGGCCGGTGACGGCGGATGGGTCGATGCCTGCTCGTTCCGCGTAGGCCAGCGCAAGCGCCGGGCCGGAGACGCGCGTTTCGAGGCATCCGCGCAGGCCGCACGTACAGGCCAGCCCGTTCGGATCTACCGGCATGTGGCCGAGTTTCAGGCTGGCGGCGTCGCGCAGGCGCACCGGCTTGCCGTCGACGATCCACCCCGCGCCGAGGCCCGTCCCGATGGCGACGCCCAGCACGTTGTCATACCCCTGCCCCGCGCCGCGCAGCGCCTCCGCGGCCGCCGCGCACACGCCGTCGTTGTCGGTCACGGCGGGCAAGCCGAACTGCGTCTGCATGCGTTCGGTGATGCGCATTCCCATCCAGCCCGGCAGCAGCGACGTTGCAAACCGAATCCGCCCCTGCGAGTCGACCTCGCCGCCGGTCGAGATCCCGATGGACGCGGCAGCAGGCGCTTTCGTGCGCAGCTCGGCGACGAGGCCAGCGGCACGCGTGAGGACATCCTCGCCGCCGCGCTGGGGTTCGGTCGGAATGCGCGTGGAATGTGCGAGTTCGCCGGAGGGCAGCATGACGGCCGCGGCGATCTTCGTCCCGCCGATGTCCACTGCAATCGCCGGCGCGACATCGGATTCCGGCCCCATCGCGGCCACGTATCGCGACACGATAAAGCGCGGGCGCGTGATCATGGAGCCGACGACCACCGCGAACGCCCCGGCCCGCAGGCCACGCGCGGCCTCATCCGGCGACGCGACGCGCCCTTCCATGACGACGGGGATCTCCAGCGCCGCGCTCAACCGCCGCACGAGGTCGTAATCCGGCGCGTGCATCTGCGGGCTGTAGCCGGTGTACCCCGACAGCGTGGTCGCGACGAGATCAGCGCCAGATTCCGCCGCTGTCACGCCCTCGTCGAACGTCGACACATCCGCCATGACCGGCACGCCCAGCTCGGCGTGGATGTGTGCGATCATCGCATCGGGCGAGGGCCGGCCTTCGTCCGCCCAGCGCTGCGTCGCGTCGAACGCGATGACGCTCGCGCCGGCGTCGAAGATCGCGCGCGCGGCCTCGAACGTCGGCGTGATGCGTGTGCCAACGCCGCGCCACTCCTGCTTATAGATACCGATAATCGGAATGCTCACCACACGCCGGATCGCCGCGATGTTGTGCGGCCCGTTTGCGCGGATCGCCACCGCGCCGCCCGCCTCCGCCGCCCGCGCCATATCGGCCAGAAAGCCGGCGTCGGTCACGATGTCCTCTGGCCGCGCTTGGCACGAGACGATCAGCCCGCCTTTGAGTTCTTGGATCGACATGGAGAAACTGGACTCCAATCCTTGTTGCAGCGGACATTACGCTGAGGATACAATACCGCGCACCGCAAGGTTTTGCAGAATATAAGGGGAAAAGATGTCCAGATCGCTGCGCCGTACCCTAGTAGCATTACTCAGTTTCACCCTCCTCGTCAGCATCGGCGCAACCGGGCTGGCGCAGGAACCCATCGTCATCACGTTTTGGAAGCACAGCCATCCGCCTGCTGATCCCCTCACCGAGGAATTGATCGCGGAGTTCGAGGCGGCCAATCCGGGCGTCGACATCCAAATGGAGCTGATCTCCAGCGCCGACTATATCAACCGCGTGCTAACCGCCGCCGCCGGTGGTCAGCTTCCCGACATCTTCGACATCAACGACGCCAACCACGCCATCCTGACCGGCAACGGCATCCTTGCCCCGGTCGACGTCGCCGCGTTCGGGTTCGAGTCTCAAGAGGACTTCGAGGCCGCCTATGTGCCTGACAGCCTCAACCCGTTCAAGGGCGAAGACGGTCAGGTGTACGGCATCCCGTTCGAGTACAACTCGTGGATCATGGTCATCAACGAGAATATGTTCCGCGAGATCGGCCTCGATCCAGAGACCGACTATCCCAAAACGTGGGAAGAGGTCGGCGAAATTGGCGGGCAGATCGCGACCGTGAACAACGGCGTGTTTGAACGTCAGGGCTTCGCGTGGAATCTGGTCACGCCGGGCTGGACGATGCTTCTGTTCTCGCCGCTGGTGTATCAGGGCGGCGGCTCGATCCTGACCGACGACGACATGGGCGATGCCTGCGCGCTGAACGAGCCGGCCGGTGTCGCGGCGCTCCAGACGATGCAGGACATGTACTACAAGTACAACGCCGGCGCGCCGGGGATCAACTTGGCGACCGCGCAGGACTCGATGATCGACTTCTATCAGGATCGCATGGGCATGTGGATCCTCGGCCCGTGGGCTGTCCCGCAGCTGACGCCGGTGGCCGATCATATGCGCCTGATCCCGCTGCCGCAGATGACCGACGCCGAACGTGATGTCGTCATGCTGTCGTCGTGGGTGTGGACGGTCAACGCCGCGTCCGAGCACACGGACATCGCGTGGAAGTTTGTCGACTACGCGTCGCAGCAGGGCGCGCGCTGGCTCCCGACCGCCGGCTATATCCTGCCGCGCATTGGCTGGACTGACGATCCGTCCGTCGCCGACTTCCCCGGCCTCGACGTGTTCATCGACCAGATGCAGTACGGCCGCCCGCGCCTGATCCACCCGCGTCAGGGCGAGATCGCCACGATCATCCATCAGTACGTGCAAGACGCGATCCTGAATAACCTCGACGCGCAGGAGACGCTCGACAGCGCCTGCGACGAGATCAACGCCGCGCTTGCCGGCTAACGTCTGCACGATGTAGATAGACCTGCGCGGGGGTAGGCCATGCGGCGACGGCCTGCCCCCGCATGCTTGTCTCGTTAGGAGTAGCAGTTCCCTATGGCCGCAGTTGAATCCAGCGTCCACCGGCGCACATGGATGGAGTACATTCCGTGGCTGACCTACGGCCGACGGCTCGGATTCACGGGCTTTTTCTTCGTGCTGCCCGCGCTGATCTATTTCACGCTGTTCGCGTTTTATCCGATGGCGAACGCCGTCCGGCTGAGTTTCTTCAACTACAACCTGCTGTCTCCGCCGCGCTGGATCGGGTTCGGCAACTACGAATTCTTGTTCGGTTCGCGGCAGTTCATGGAGTCGTTAGGCACGACGATCATCTACGCCTTCGGCATCAGCGTGCCGATCTGGATCCTGTCGATGATCCTCGCGCTGATGCTCAATCAGAACATCCGTCTGCGCACCTTTTTCCGCACGGTGTTCTTCGCGCCAATCGTCATGCCGTTGGTCGTGCTGGCGATCATCTGGTCGCTGCTGTATCACCCGTATGGGCCGATCAACACGGTGCTGCTCGCGCCGTTCATCAACCAGACGATCCCGTGGCTGAACTCGAACCAGCACGCCCTGCTGGCGGTGATTATCCTCGCCGTGTGGCGCGCGACCGGCTACTACGGCGTGATCTATCTGGCCGGCCTGCAAAACATCCCGAACGAATACTATGAGGCGGCACGTCTCGACGGCGCCAACAACTGGCAGTTGTTCCGCTTTATCACCTTCCCGCTGCTGCGGCCTACGACCCTGTTCGTGGTCGTCGTGTCGATCATCAACGCGCTGCGCCACTTCGACGCGATCTGGATCATGACCGGCGGCGGCCCCGGCGACGCCACGCGCATCCTGTCGGTGCTCATCTACGAGACCGGCTGGATCTTCCTGCGTATGGGGCGCGCGGCCGCTATGTCGGTGATCCTGTTCCTGCTCGCGCTGGCGTTCACCGTCGTTCAGATGTGGTTCTTCCGGACGCAGGAGTAGGCCGATGCTGACGTCACCACGGGTCATCCGCTTCACCCAATATGCCATCATCTACGCCGTGCTGGGCCTCGGCTCGTTTCTGATCCTGTTCCCGCTGGCGTGGGCCGCGACCTCCGCGCTCAAGCCGAATACCGAAGTCTTCGCGGTTCCGATGAACTGGATCCCCGAAAACCCGCTGTGGGAAAACTTCATCCTCCCGTTTCGGGAAAAGGCGTTCGGCACGTACTTCCTCAACAGCATCATCGCCGCGCTGGCGTCAGTGGCGCTCACGGTCGTCATCTCGTGCCTCGCCGGTTTCAGCCTCGCCAAGTACCGCTATTTCGGGCGCAATATCGCGTTTCTCGCCATCCTCAGCACAATGATGCTGCCCGTGCAGGTCATCCTCGTGCCGCTGTATCTGGTCGTGCGCGACCTCGGCTGGCTTGACAGCTATCAGGGGTTGATCCTTCCGCAAGCCGTCAACGCATTCAGCATTTTTCTGATGCGCCAGCACATGAAGAGCATCCCGGACGATTACATCGAGGCGGCGCGTCTGGACGGAGCCTCCGAGCTGGCGATCCTGATCCGCGTCGTAATGCCGATGAGCCGCGCATCGATTTCGGCAGTGGTGATCTTCGCCTTCCTCGCCAGTTGGGACAGCTACGTCTGGCCGCTGGTCGTGGTCACGAAGGACGCCCTGCGCACGCTTCCGCTGGGCCTGTCGATGTTCTTCAGCGAGTACGCCAGCGAGTACAATCAGGCGCTCGCGGCGGCCATCATTATGATGGTGCCGGTGCTGCTGCTGTTCATCGTGTTGCAGCGCCAGTTCGTCGAGGGACTGACGCGCTCCGGTTTGAAATAGAGCGCCGCGTCGATGACTGATCTTCTCTACGCGGTCGCCCATGCCAGCGGCTTTCGCGATTTGCTCATCCCCGCCGGTCGACGGCTGACGCGCGGCTGGGCGGCGTTTCCCCTGACTCACGATCAGCCGGTCGCGCTGCGATGGGACACCCCGCCCGCCGCCGGGGCAGCGCGTTTGCGTGTCAGCGTGGCGATCGACGAACGCGATGCGCGCCGTGTCACCGTAACGCTGAACGGCACGGGCCGGACGCTCGGCGTGCTGGACATCCGCTATGCGCACATCTTCCAACCATTCGAGCTTGCGCTCAGCGCCGGGGACGCCAGCGCGGCGGCGGAGTATGGCGTCACGCTGCATCTCGGCGGCGGCTCAACGCCGTTGTGGCTGCTGCACGATCCGGACGGGCATCACGACTTGAGCCGCGCGCTGATGCCGCACCTGCTCGGCCCGGTCGACTCACCTGCGTCCGGCGCGTTCATTGACCGGCTGGCGTCGCTCGATTCGCTCCAGTTCTTCGGTTGGCAGGAAGGCTGCGTGCTGGTCGGCCTGCGCGATCTGGCCGGCTGTGGATTACTGAGCGCCGACCGTGCCGACGAGGCGATCCGCGCCCACATGGCGATGTTCTTCGACGCCGACGGCCGCCTCGACTACGAGGACGATTGGAGCAGGCCGCGCGCCGGTGACATCTACGGAATCGAGTGTACGCTGCCGTTCGCGGTGATGGCCGGCGTGCTGCCCGATCATCCGGCGATTCACAGCGCGCTGACGTTCTGGCGCTCACTGTGGGAGCAGCACGACGGCGCGATTCAAGACCCTGACATGCTCTCCGCCGAGGGCAGCTACACGGTGGGTTATCCGCTGGCGGTCATCGGCCAGCAGCGCGGCGAGCCGAAGTGGACGGCGATGGCGCTGGCGCAGCTCAGGCTCCGGCGCGCGTTGTTCGACGGCGAACGCCACGCGCTGCGCATCCTGCCCGATGGAACGCGCACATTCGTCAACTGGTGCCGGGGCGTGGCGTGGTCGCTGTTGGGATTGACGCGCACGCTGGCCGTCATCCCCGACCCGCCCGCCGACCTGATCCGCGACGTTCAGCGGCTTGGCGCGTGGGCGCTGGCGCAGCGCAGCGGCCCGCTCTGGCCTACGTTCTTGGGCGAACCAAACACGCCCGTCGACACGTCTGGATCGGCCGGGATCGCAGCGGCATTGGCGCTCGCGGCACGACACGGTTGGCTTCCGGATACCGCGCGCGCTGCCGCGTCCGAAACCCTCGATGCGCTGCACAGCACCCTGACGCCGGACGGCTTTCTCGGCGGTGTCGCGCAGGTCAACAAGGCCGGTGAGGGCTTGCAGCGCGACCCGTATCGCGTGATCTCGCAGTTCGGCATGGGCTTGATGGCGCAGTTGATGGCAGCGCTGGCGGGCTGAAGGCGCTGCGACGCGCTGCGCAGCAGTGGGCCGTGCACCGATCATGGTAGAATACCAGCATATCCCGACATCATAATCCCGGAGAACGACGCGATGACCCTGCCCGAACCGACAGTAAGCCCGCATACTCCGGATTTGCCCGCTGAGCCGGAAATCTACGACAACATCCTCGGCGTGATGGGCAAGACGCCGCTGGTGCGCTTGAACCGTCTCGCACGCGGCCTGCGCTGCCAGATGGTCGCCAAAGTCGAGTACTTCAACCCCGGCAGCTCGGTGAAAGACCGCATTGGGATCACGATCATCGAAGACGCTGAGCAGCGGGGCCTGCTCAAACCCGGCGGCACGGTCGTCGAAGCGACCAGCGGGAACACCGGCGTCGGCCTTGCGATCGCCGCGACTCTCAAGGGCTATCGCTGCGTGTTCGTCATGCCCGACAAGATGAGCGACGAAAAAATCCGCGTGCTGCGAGCCTACGGCGCGCGCGTGGTCGTCACGCCCACCAACGTCGAGCCGGACGACCCGCGCAGTTATTACAGCGTCGCGCGGCAAATCCATGAGGATACGCCCAACAGCATCCTCGCCAACCAGTATCACAACCCGGTGAATCCACAGACGCACTACGACACGACCGGCCCCGAAATCTGGCGGCAAACAGCCGGCAAGGTCGACGTGTTCGTGTGCGGCATGGGTACCGGCGGCACGATCACCGGCGTGGCGCGCTATCTCAAGCAGATGAACCCGAAGGTGCAGGTCGTCGGCGTCGACCCGATCGGCTCGATCCTCTACGACTACTTCTACACCGGCAAGCTCACCGAAGCGCACGTCTATAAGACGGAAGGTATCGGCGAAGACTTCATCCCGTCGAACTACGACTTCACGGTGATCGACGACATGGTGCGGGTCAGCGACAAAGAGACGATGCTGATGACGCGGCGGCTTGTGCGCGAAGAAGGCATTTTCGGCGGCGTGAGCAGCGGCGCGGCGATCGCGGGCGCGCTGCGGTACGCAGCTGACCGCGACCTCGGGCCGGACAAGATGGTCGTCGCGCTGCTGCCGGACAGCGGCTCGCGCTATTTGTCGAAGGTGTTCGACGACAACTGGATGCGCGAAAACCGTTTCCTCGACAGCGAATGGGCGGATGTGACCGTCGCCAGCGTGCTGGCACGCAAGCCAAACGCCGAGCTGGTCACGGCGCAGGACAGCGACCCGGTCGGCGATGTGGTCGCCAAGCTCAAGCACGCCGATGTCTCGCAGCTTCCTGTCGTCGGTGCGCGCGGGCAGTTGGTGGGCCTCGTGACCGAGGTTGGCCTGCTCAGCTACCTGCTGCGCGAATCGAGCGCGGACGCGGCCCGTCAGCCGATCCGCGACGCGGGGGTCATCAACACGCAGGTCGTGACGCTCAGCCCGTCGACACCGGTCGAGAGCGTGATGAGTGTGTTCACGTCCAGCAAGATCGCGCTGGTCACGGAGTCCACCGGCGAAGGTGATGACCGTAAGCCGGTCGGCATCCTGACGCAGATCGACCTACTGGATCTGCTGGCGGGGCGATAACCTCACCCCCTAAGCACGAAGTTGAAAGTGATGGGTGATGAGTGATGAGAAAACGCCGCGCCGTATAGCTCGACTAACGCTGCAAGATGGGAGGCCGAATCTCTCGACTTACGAACACCGGCTTAGCCCTTTCTCCATGGCGATGAAGAGAGGAAATCTCGTTGGTGTTCGACAGCGTTCATCTCGAATAAGAGCCAGAGTTGAGAATCTCCTTTGGATCAAGCCGGTGTTCAAGCAAAGTCGTTCCAGATGAGGTTCCATGCTCCCGCGTGACCCGAACCGCAGCGCCCTCTCGACCGACCGCCGCGATCTGACGTTCAACTTCGCCGCGGTGCTGCCCGGCCGCGCCAGCAGCAGGCACACCGAACGCGCGTACTTCCGTTGGGTCGAGACGTTCCTCGTGGACAACGCGGGTTGGCCGGAAAGTAAGGACATCGAGGCGCGGGCCGAACGCATGACACGGCTGCCGATCCCCCTGCTGCTCGACGCGCTCACGCCGAGCGGTGTACGGGCGTGGCTGGGCGTGCTGGCGCGCCGCAGCCACAGCAAGCAGGGGATCAATCAGGCGCGGGCGGCGCTGGTCACGCTGGGCGATCTGCTGGCGGAGGCGGGTTGGCTGCCGGAGGTTCAGGCCGCCACGCTCAGCCGTGTGCGCCCGCCGAAAGCCGAGTCCGGACAGCGTGTCGGCCGCTGGCTGTCACCGTCCGAACTCAAGGCGCTGATGTGGGCGTCAATGCAGATCGCCACGCACGAGTCACAAGCGGCGCGCAACCTCGTCGTGATGTCGATGCTGTGCACAATGGCGCTGCGCCGCGAGGAACTGGCCGTTGCGCGGTGGGGCGATCTCAGCGTGCAGAACAACCGCGTCGTGCTGCGCGTCCACGGCAAGGGGCGCAAGGTCGCCTCGGTCGATGTGCCGCGTCAGGTAGTCAAGGCGCTGGAGGCGTGGCGCAAGTTCTGCGTGCCGGCCACACGCGGCGCGTTCACCGACTCGCCGCTGATTCGGCGCGTGTGGAAAGGCGGGCGTGTCAGCAGAGGCGGCTTGACTTCCGAAGGCGTGCTGCTGATCGTCGAGGAGTCGGCGCGCCGCGCCAATCTGGGGCCGGTCGCGCCGCACGATCTGCGCCGGTCGGTGGCGGGCGCGCTGCATCAGGCTAAAGTGCCGATCGACACGATCAGCCGCTTGCTTCGCCACAGCAGCATCGCCGTCACCGAGCGCTACATTCAAGGCTTGAAACTGCCCAACGAAGGCGCGGTGCTGATGAGCGACATCCTCGCCGACGCCATCGACCTGTTCCCCGACACGTTCGACCGCGACTAGACAAGGCGTTGAAAGTGCTGAGTGACGAGAAAGCGCCAACCCGTTTTCACTCGGCTAATGTCGCGAGTCGGATAGTCCTGCCCACTGACTTTCGATGACCTGCGTCAGTTCGTTGATGCGCGCCGCCACAATCCCCTGCGCATCGCCGGTCAGAGACTCGAACGCCGCGCCCCGGCAAGCCCGAAACGCGGCGTCTTTGATCTGATGCTGTGGAAGGCGAGCGAGGGTGCGTTTCATTCCGCACGTCTCACGCCGCACGTCCGACTTCTCGTTTAGGTGATGACCACCGAGTTGTCGCCGCTGAACGGATTGGGAACGTACTTGTCGGCTTCCCAATCGTTGTGCCAGTCCTTGCCGTTAATCAGATAGCGGAACTGATATTCTTTGCCTGCTTCCAGCTCCAGCAGAACGGAAAAGCGGCCGTCCTTCAGCTTCTTCATCTCGGTCTCGGTCTCGCTCCAACCGTTGAAGTCGCCCACCAGATGGACGGTATCGGCTTCGATCTGTGCCGGGGTGTAAAACGTGACCTTGCACACCGGCTTGCTCTTGAGGTGTTGTTTCTTCAACATGCGCGGGTATCCCCTGATCGTCATGCACTTCATAACTGATTCTAGCATAGGGGGTGGAAGTGAGTAGGGTTAGTGGTGACCATTACAGATTGAGGCGGGCGATTCCGTACATAATGCCCGAAGCCCGCCCCTCACGGAGGCAGGATCGGCGGCATTTGTTCAAACTCGCAGAGCTGTCCTAATGTCCGCACAAAGCGAACCGTATCCAGCGGTCTGCGGTTTACACCCCGGCGAACTTGCGATAGCCCTGCGCCGCGAACTGGCGCGCTGTCCCCGCCACCGGCTTGAACTGAACGCCCTTGCTTTGCGCCACGAGGATCTCCCCTGCAATACGCTCTTTCAGGCTGCGCAGGTCTTTATCGCTCGGGTCAAGCTGCAAGCCGTCAGCGACCAACTGTTCGGTGATTTTGAGATGTGATGGACTGCGCAGCATCAACCGCGCCAGATCGACCAGCGCCGCGACGATGTCTGCGCGGTTGCCGTACTCGAACGCCAGATGCAGAGCTTGGCGATAGTGCATCATGGCCTCGCCCAACTGCTCCGCCTGTAAGCACGTATAGCCGAGGTCGGAGAGCTGCACGGCCTCCTCACCTTTGTCGCCCAATTCGCGCGCGATATACAACGCCGACTTGTGGAAGTTGATCGCCTCCGGCCAGCGCTGAAGTTCGCCGTAGGCCTGGCCGAGCGCGCCCTTGACGCGGCCTTCGTCAGCGCGGCGTTCCTGCGCCTTGAACAGCGCCAGCGCCTGCTCCCAACTGTCAATCGCGTGATCCGGGTCGCCGCTGTCGAGCTGCGCCGTGCCGAGCTTCTGCAGGATGATCGCCTCGTGCGTGGAGTCGTCGGTCGTGCGCGCGATCTGAAGGGCTTGGCCGTACGCTTTCGCGGCCTCCACGCTCTCGCCGAGCTGCTGGCGCGCGTCGCCCAGCGTGAGCAGAAGCTGCAAGCGTGTCTCCTCGTCGTCCATGGCCTCGGCGATCGAGATGCCGCGCTGGGCCATCAGCACCGAGGCTTGCGCATTCTCGGTCTTTTCCATCAACGCCGAGAGGATTTCCAGTGTTTCAAGCTGCCCCATCTGGTCATCGCGCTGCTCGTACACGGCCAACGCCTGATTGTAAGTGGCGATTGCCTCGATCAGCAGCCCTTCTTCGACCTCCCAATGGCCGAGCTGTCGCAGCAGTGTGACCTGCCGCGCCATGTCGCCGTCCTGCCGCGCCTGTCCCAACTGCGTGCGCAGCATCGCGATCTTTCCCTCGACGGTGGCCGGCTCTTCCTCGACGACCGGCTCGCTGTCCTCGATCTCGTCGAGGTCGTCGTCCAGATCGTCTTCGCGGTCGAACAGCACTGACTGGCGCGGCTCAACGATAGTCGGCGGGCTTGAGGCCATCGACGACAGGAAGTCTTCCGGCGACTGCACGACCGGCGCAGGGCCGGAGTCGTCCCCGTTGTCGTCGTCATCATCTTCAAGCAGATACTCGTCATCCAGTTCGGGCGCGGGGGCAGCCGCCAGCGGCGCCGGCGCGACAGGCGCATCCGATCCGTCGTCGTCGTCCTCGTCAATGTCCCCACGGGCGGCGGCTTCGAGCTGTTCCGGCGCGAACTTCTCGGCCGGCGCGGCGGTCAGGCTGGCGAACAATCCGCTGGGCATGGCAGGTTCGCTGTCCTGATAGGCTGGGAATGGCGACCCGCCGGCCCCGCGAATCTGCACCAGTTCATAGACGAACCCCTGATCGTTGACGAACGTGCCCGCCTGCGACAGCGCGATCACGAGTTTGCTGTTGGTATCGCGGTCGCCTATGCGTTGAGCGTGGTGGGCCAACTTGACGAAATTCTCCATCTCCGAGGCGAGACGGCCCGCCTTGCCTGCGTCCATGTTGGCCTGCGCATACTCGATCAACTTCTCGCGTGCCTTCTCGCGGAGGCCGTCGAGCCGGCCCGACGACTGCAAGCGTTCCTCGCAAAACTTGTGTGTCAGCGCGTGCTGCCGGAAATAGACCTGATCGCCGCGCATGCCGCGGTCGACAAGCCGCAGCCCGGCCAGCATCTGCACCGCTTGGTTGATCGACGCCGTTGGCGCTCCGCTGATCATGCCGAGCAGGTCGGACGTGCCCGCGCCAGAGGGGATCGCGCCCATCATCAGCAGAACGCCCTGCAGCGGGTTGTTGGTCAGCGCGGCGAAGCTGAGCGTAAGCGCGATACGCGCCGGGTCGTTGTTGACCGACGGCGCGACCTGCCGCACGCGGTTAAGGAAATCCGCCGGCGACATCTTGCCTGCCAGCATCGTACGCGCCGCGACGCAAATGGCGAACGGCAGGTGGCCCAACGCCTTGACCAGCGCGCGCAGATCGGCATCGGCGGCGTTCGGCGCGTTCTTGGCGATGTTGGCTTCGTGCTTGAACAGGTCAACCGCGGCGTCAGGCGTCAACGGCCCGATCGCCGCTGTTACCCACGGGCCGTTCTGCGTCTCGCGCTCGACCAAAAGCACCGGCACGCGGTCGGCGCAGCGCGTCACGAACTTCGCGGCGATGCTGGTCTCCAGCGGGCCATCCAGCACGACCAGCGGCTTGTGCTGCTGAAGCAGCGCCGCGACCGCTCCGACCATCCCCAACGGATTCTCGGACAGCGCGATCTCGGCGACATCGTATGCGCGGCCGACGCGGACGATCAGGCTTTCGAGCGTCGTGTCCTCGTCGACGTACAGCCACAACGAGCCGCCGGGCTGCTTAGCGAACGCCGACGCCAACATCGCAGCGACCGCCGACTTGCCGACGCCATCTGGCCCATGCAGGTACACGGCCCGCGATTCACGCAGCGGGGGATAAATCTGTTGGAGTTCGGATTCACGGCCGATGAGCCGGGGAGGCGGCGTCACTGGCAGCTCCGCGGCATTGTGAGCGGGGCGTTCATGCGCGTTAAAGGCGACCATTAGCAGATTCCCATTCGGCGCGGATACTATCGTTGGTCTACACTCTCTGGTGCGAGTATAACATCGGTACGCATGATGCGGTAATTGTTTGCGTTAAGGGGGAGCCTAACCCGTGGCCGAGAAGATCAGCGCGCTCAACGGCATCTACCGGTACGACCCGGACAGCAAGGCGGCGCCGCGCATCATCACGCTGCGCCCCGACCTCACGTGCGATCTGCACGCGGTTGACCCGGCCAGCGGCGAACAGCGCCTGCTGACCATCGGCACGTATGTCATCAACTGGGGGCCGACCATCGAACTGACGTGGACACAGCGCCCCTCGATCAACGTCCCGACCAGCGAGAACTACGCCCTCATCGACGACGCGCGGACGCTCACCCGCATGGGCGGCGGATACCTGCGCTACAAAGGGCCGGCCGATCCAGCCATCACCGGGCCAGCGGCCCCGTTAGCGCCGCGCGTTCCGTCACCGCAGGCCGTCGAATCGGCAGCCGAGGTGGAGGCGCCGCCGCAAACCACCGCCGTTCAACCCTCAACATCCGGGCCGGAAACCCCTCCACCTGAGGCCGCGCCCGGCGTCGATTGGGGCAAGTGGATCGCGGCCGGCGCAGCTGTCGGCGGGGCGCTGGCGTTGAAAGGCCTGAAGGCGCTGGCGAAGGAGATCGAGCGCGCCAGTGCGCAGAAGAACGCGGGAGACGCCGACAGTCCGCAAGGCTCCAGCGCACCCCTACCCGATGACGGTCAGCTTGACCCGCGCGTCGTCGGCGCATTCTCGCGCGGTGATTTCTACAGCAGCGGCAGCTTCAGCGCATCGACATCGGTAACGCGCGTGTTCCTGCCCGACGGGCGCTTCTTCATCACCAGCGCCGCCAGCGCCGACTACACCCATCTTCACAGCGGGGCTGGCGTCTCGGCATCCACGGCGGCGGAGCGCGGATACCAGTCCGCCGGACGCGACAGCCGCGGACGCTGGACGACGCGCGGCAAGGTGTTGTATCTGGCTTATGACGACGGCGATACCGGCGAGGTCGAGTACGGCATCGACGGCGGCAGCCTCGTGCTGTGGGTCGATGGCGCGCCGCAGGTATGGGAGCGCTGACGCATGACAAACATGCGGGTGGAGTCCTACTACGCGGGCGAGTTTCTGATCCAGCGCCTGCGCGCAAGCGGCGTGATGAAGCGGGTGCTGCACGACGGCGGCGACATCATCCTGTTCGAACTGCATGACGGGCGGCAGGTCAGCGCGCAGTTGATCGACAGCAGCATCCCGCTGTACGCGATCAAGAAGATCGTCGAGGACAACACGCGCGCGGGGATCTACAGCCTGTTCATGCTGTGGGCGGCGATGATGGTGCCCGAACACGGCAAAGTCTTCCGCATGGAGGACTGGATGGAGGGCTTCATCGCACTCAACGGCGACCGCGTATACGCTTACGAGATTATCGATCGCGAGGTCTACCTGTTCTCGGTGTTCCTGCACGGCACAGGCCGCCTGCGTATGACCGAGTGGGGCTACACCGTGCGCGCCGATGATCTGCAAACGGAGGAGATCGCCGTCACACTGCCCGGCCTCGAAGGCACATGGCGCGTGGCGACGTTCGCGCCGCCGCAGTTCACCGCCGAGGACGTGCTGCACGGCGATCAACCGATGAGCGACATGGACGCCGCGTTCGCCCTGCTCGGCTGCTCCCCCGGCGACGACCGCGAGACCGTCCGGCAGGCGTATTACGTGATGGCGCGCAAGCATCACCCGGACGCCACCGGCGATCCCAGCGCGACCGGGATCATGCAGAAAATCAACGCAGCCTACGAACTCCTGATGAATCGGCTCGGTTGAACGGTTCGGCGCTATACTGGATGTTATGTTGAAGGAAGACCACGGCACGAGCCAACACTAACGGACGGCATAACGCGCTTGACAGATCACGGCTGTTCGCGGCGCTGGCCGGCCACACGACCTGCTCACGCTGTCAACCCGTCAGGCGGGCGTACAGACTTTCTTCGCAAACCCGCATACACTGACGAATACACATGCGATCCGAAAGGACTCTAACCGCTATGACCCGCGCACTGCGTTACATCGGCGCGCTGACCGCCGTGCTCTTATCCCTGCTGGCCGGAATCACAGCCGGCGCTCAAGACAGCGGCCCAACGACCCGGAGCCTGTACTATCTCGGCCCGGACGGCGACGGCATCACGCAAGTGTTCCAGTACGTGCTCGGCGGCGACGACGAGCCGCGGCAGATCACGTCGGCGGACAGCGACGTGCGCGCATACGGCGCATCTCACGACGGCCTGTCGGTTGCCTACGTCGCTGGCGATCAGCTCTGGCTTCAGCCCATCGATGCCGAATCCGCCGAGGCGCTGGCCCCCGTGACCGATATCCATTTCGCCAGCGGCCCGGTGTTCGACCCGGACGACGCCTATATCGCCTATGCCAACGACGGCGTTTGGCTGTTCGATCTGACCGCCCGCGAGACCGTCCAACTGCTGAAGGACGTTCCATTGGACGCCAACGGCTCGAACATGCCTGACTTTCGACTGTATGAGCCGGCGCAGTTCGTTCGTGATGCGGACGGGGCGGTCAGCGGCTTGATCGTCAACGTCGGCGTGTGGGAATGGCAGACTCCGGGCATCTACGACTTAGAGGCCGGCGAGCTTACGCTGCTGGAAGGTCAGGTTCACACCCGTGCGCTCCCCCTCTCCAGCGGCAAGCTGCTGCTATATGGCAACGGCGGCGTGGCCGGCGAGATGTCCCTCAGCCTCGTCGACGGCATCGAGTCGTTCGATGATCGCCGCGTCATCGTGGATTTCGCCGATGTGTCCTCGTTCACGCTGTTTGCCGAAAAGGCGGTCGAAATTCAGCCGGACACCGTTCGAGTCGTCGGCTCGGCCCTGATTCCACCCGGCGATTCGCACACAGCGTTCGTGTTCGACGTGAGCCTGACGGACAACACCGTCAGCGACCCGATCCTCCTGACGCTCGGCGAAGACCCGTCCGTTAACGTGGTCGCAGGGGCGATCTCGCCCGACGGCGCGCTGATGGCCGTGTACACCAACGCGACCTACACACCAACCGGCGCGATCTCCGGCACGCTCTCGCTGATCGACCTGACCACCGGCGAGATCATCGAGTCCGGCCTGCCGGATGAAGTCAGCACGCTGGTGTGGCAGTCGTAGCCCATCGCCCCAAGTTCTGAGAGGAGGCAGGGCGATGAGGTCAGTCCAACGGACGTAAGGTCATTGGAACAGCCGCCGTTATCCGCGCAGGCCGAGGAACCGGTCGTACAGCGGCTGCAGCGGTTGATTATCGCGTCCGACGATGCCATACCCGTTGTGCATGCCCATCGCCCACGCGTACCAGATGAGCGCCGCGATCTTGCCGGCGTATTCGCGGGTGATCACATCGACCATTTCGGCGGCATACCGCGCGATCTCCTCAGGATGATCCTGCTCCTTGTCGAGCGCGCCCCACTCGCTGATCCACAGCGGGCGGTCGGGCAGCACGCTCAAGTAGGCGTTGAGTTCTTCGCGGATGTCGCCGAAGTTGGCGTAGCGCGTGAAGGGGCGCGGCCCGCGCCCATACGGGTGGCACGCGACGCCGTCCGGCAGCATGCCTTGAGGAAGCACCTCGATGGTGGCGCGCGCGTAGTTACTGCCGGGGCCGGGGCCGCCGGTATGCCCGCCGGTAATGACAGCGGCGTTCGGGTCAGCGGCGCGTACTGCTTGCAGCGACCGTGCTAGCAGATGCGCGTAGCTGCGCGGGGACATCGACACGCTGGCCGTGGCCCCGATCGGCGCGTCCTGCTCGTTCCAGATTTGCCAACAGTGGACGAGGTCTTGGCCCGCGAACTGTGCGGCGATCCGATTGACCATATCACTGAAACGGTCGGTCAAACGCCGCCACTTGTCGTCGGTCATGGCCGGCCACGGCCAGAACTCGTCGCGGCCTTCGCCATACGTCTGATGCGTGAAGCAGAACATCACCTTGAAGCCGGCGCGGGCGTACTGTTCAGCCAGCGGGCGGTAAAGCTGATACGCCGCGTCGATGTCCTGCGAGCCGCGCCCCATGCTGACGTTATAGCCGAAGCGCACCCACCCCAGCCCCTTGAACCGATCCGGGGTGGGCGTGCCGAGCGGGTGGAAGTGATCGAGGTTGATGCCGATGATGTTGACGCCGCCGGGGCGCACGACCGGAATCGGCGGCTCGGTTTCTTCGACGAGCCACGCCGCGACGTACCCCTCGACGCCGGTCTGGTTAGCAACGTGCAGCCATTCGCCTTGCACGCCGATCTTGTCGAGGGCGATCTCACGCGGTTCCAACGCGCGCAGCACCGTCGTGACATGCGCCATGCCGACCGATTTGCCGTCGCGGGGCATCTCACGGATACGCAGGCCGCTTTCAATCGGGCGGACGTAAACGGGGGCCTCCGGCGCGGTCGCCTGCGCATCAGTTTCAACTGACGAGTCAGCCCGCTCAGGCTCCGGCGGCACGACCGGTTGTACCGGCGCGTCTCTCTGCGGCGGCCCCATGAACCAAGCGGCTACGTATCCCACCGCCCCGTGCGACTCTCGAACAGACAGCCATTCGCCTAACGTACCGATTTTGCGCTTCGTCTCGGAGTCGCTTTCCAGAGACGTGACCAGTTCATCAAGGCCCAGCGTGGCAATCGGCTTGCCGCTGCTGGGTTGTTCGCGGATGCGCAGCCCATCGACAAGGCAGCGCACCATCAACGGGGACGAACTGGGGATGTCAACGCTTTCCATCAGACGCGCCGCGACATACCCGACCGTGCCGTCCGCCTTGCGGATGCGCAGCCATGTATCAGGAAGCCCGACTTTGCGCAGGGTCTCGGCCGGGCTTTCAAGCGATTCAAGGATGTCCGCCGTGCCAACCTGTCCGATCGGCCGGCCATCGACTGGAGTCTCACGCACCCGGATGCCGTCTTCACGCGGGCGCACGGTTGGGCTTGCCATCGCACAGCTCCCTTCGCGCTCTGTGTGCGTGAAAAGTATACCCCGGCTTAGGCAGGCACGGGCATCGCTGTATACGGCAGATCGAACGTCTCGGCGACCGCAGCGTGCGTGACGTGTCCGGCGTGCAGATTCAAGCCGTTGGCGAGTCCCTTGTCGCGTTTCATCGCCTCGGCCAAGCCCAGTTCGGCGATCTGCACGACGTAGCGCAGCGTGGCGTTCGACAGCGCGAGGCTGCTTGTGCGCGGGACGGCCCCCGGCATGTTGGCGACGCCGTAATGCACCACGCCGTCGATGACATACGTTGGCGCGCTGTGAGTCGTCGGGCGCGTCGTCTCGACACACCCACCCTGATCGACCGCCACGTCAACGATGACGCTGCCGTCCGGCATCGACTTGAGCATGTCACGGCGGATCAAACGCGGCGCCTTCGCCCCGGTGATCAGCACCCCGCCGATGACGACATCGGCGGCCGTGATCGCTTGCGCGATGTTGCCATCGCTGCTGTACAGCGTCGAGAACCGGCCGTGCATGGTGTCGTCCAAGTAGCGCAGGCGGTCGAGGTTGATGTCAAGCAAGGTGACTTCGGCCCCCATGCCGAGCGCGATCCGCGCGGCGTTGGCGCCAACCGTGCCGCCGCCCAAGACGACGACGTGCGCCGGGGGCGTCCCCGCCACGCCGCCCATCAGCGTCCCGCGCCCGCCCTGCTTCTTCTCCAGATAATGCGCCGCCACTTGAATCGACATCCGCCCCGCGACCTCGCTCATCGGCTCCAGCAGCGGCAGCTTCCCGTGCGAATCGGTGACGGTCTCATAGGCCACGCCGGTAACGCCGCTGTCGAGCATCACATGAGTCAGGTCACGGTCGGCAGCGAGGTGCAAATACGTGAACAGGATCAGCCCTTCGCGCAGGTGCGGGTATTCCTCAGGTTGAGGTTCCTTAACCTTCACCACCATGTCCGCCTTCGACCAAATGTCGGCGGCGCTGTCGAGGATGTGGGCACCGGCACGCACGTACTCTGCATCGTTAAAGGCGCTGCCTATGCCTGCGTTCGCTTCGACATACACGGTGTGGCCGTGCAGGGCAAGCTGCCCGACGGCAGATGGTGACAGGGAAACACGATTTTCGTCTATCTTGATTTCCTTCGGGATGCCAATAATCATCGCATTCGTCCTTTGTGCAGGGTAAACAATCGGCCTTCGCTTACGGCCTCATTTGCTCTTGTCCATTATGCCACAATGCGCGATTTCGCGTCACAGATTTACATGCTTTACACGATGTTTGCATTCGCTGAACAGGGTTTACGTCAGGGTAAGCTCTTCAAAACATCCGCGCACTACAGTGGGGACATCGCACGGGCATTCATAGGAGGAGCACAGCCCATGACGACCAAGCGCTCGACCTCACTGTTGATCGTTTTTGTCCTGCTGCTGGCATTGAGCGCAACCGCGTTCGCTGGCAGCGCCCACGTCTCCGGTACCGGCACCCTGACGGCCAGCGGCAGCGGTCGTGCTGTGCTGCGCGGAGACGGCAGCGTGGATGCCAGCGGCAACGGCGTCCTGAAGGTGCTCGACTGCGGCGGAGACGCGGTGATCCACGTCACCGGCAACGGCCTGAAGGTCATCAAGCAGAAGGGGAACTGTGTCCTGTACAAATACGTCGGTTTCAATGGCACGGCCAGCGTCGTTGGTGACAACATTAAGGTCAAGATCAAGGGCATCGCCATCGACATGACGGCCCACGGCACGGGTGTGGTGCGGCTGAACGGCGTCGGCGTGTATCATGTCGGCAATCAGACCGGCTTGTGGTCGGAACCCGGCGTGGAGATTTACCTGTCGGAGTAGGGTCTAAGCCCTTCCCACGCAATCTCACCCACAGAGCCAGCACGATAGTTACGCAGTCCCGCATGATCCACCAGTATGCGGGACTGCGGCGTAGTATGGGAAGCCGCGTGAGCGCAGTACTGTATAATCAAATCAGAATCACTTGAGGTGTCCGAGATGTCGATGCTTGATGAACTCGAACGTCTTATTGAACGCCTCAGCCCGAAAGAGCGCGCTGAGTTGTTCGCAAGACTAGCCAAACCCATCCCATCAGATACGAAGCCGAAAGAGACACGTGTCCGAGCGTTCGAGGCCGCCGTCGACGCGTTAAAGGAGGGTCTGACTTCAACGCAGATCGAAGAACTCGAGTGGGCAATGAACGTCGAAACTTCGGATTCTGATGGCGAGATTCTGTGACACGTCGGTTCGTGTTGGACACTAACGTCGTCTCCGATGTGATCAAGAGTCACGCGCCTGTCGTTAACCATCTCAAGGCATCGTTCCGTGCTGGAGATACGCTCATTCTCCTACCTCCGGTGGACTTTGAAATCCGTCGTGGACTGACCTATGTCGGAGCGCACCGGCAGATACTGATATATAGCGAACATCTGCGGCCCGAGCTTGCATGGGAAGCACTTACTGACGATGATTGGATCACAGCTAGCATGTTTTGGATCGAGAATAGGCGTCAGGGTAAGACTCATCGGATCTGGATCTTCTGATTGCCGCCCAAACTCAACGTCTTGACGCTGTTCTTGTTACAAGTGACAACGACTTCGATTCTCTGCCCGTCACACGCGTAAACTGGCGGTTGGCTTAGTCATCCGCGTGTATCATGTCGGCGATCAGACCGGCCTGTGGTCGGAACCCGGCGTGGAGATTTACCTGTCGGAGTAATCGAGGGTCGCAGTAACCTGTAGTGAACGAAACGGGCCGCACGATCGCGGCCCGTTTTGTGAGTCAGCCCCCATCAAGATAGTCTACCGTAGATCACTGCGCAGCATTCCCCACAACAGCACATCGTAATAGATGCCGTCGAGATAGTAGTGCTCGCGCTGACGACCCTCGATCTTGAAACCGGCTTTTTCCAGCACGCGCTGTGAGGCGACGTTCATTATCGAGCAGTCGGCCTCGATGCGATTGAGGCCCATCGACTCGAAGCCGAAGCGCACGACCGCGATCAGCGCCTCGCTCATAATCCCCTGCCCCCAATGCTCGCGGTTGAGGTCGAACCCGACCGCCGCGCGGCGATCCGCCCGCACCCAGTAGTTGAAGCCGATCATGCCGATCACGCGGTCACTGCCGCGCAGCGTGACCCCCCACCGCAGCTCCGATCCCTCCATGAAGTTGTCCTGCACGCGGTGGATGAGGCTGCCCGCCTGTTCAACCGTCGTGTAAGGCGCGCCGATGTTGAGCTTAGTCGCCTGATAATCCGCACGAATCGCGAACACGTCAGCGACGTCCTTCGGCGAGATGCGCCGCAGGATCAGGCGTTGAGTTTCAAGCGTGGGGAAATAGGAAAAGTCGAATGTGTTCGTCATCTCACCTCGTTTCTATTCGTTGAACTTAATTTGCTGAGAACGCTCGTTGAGACCGCGGTACTATACCATAAGAACCGTGAAGCATTTCTGAGGACGCCGAGCATTCATCATGCGCCGGTGACGCTCACACCGTGCAGTATGTCCGGCGCGGCTTGAGAAACGTTCGCGAAACCGGACGATTCGAGGTCTAATCGGCGTCGCCCCATCGCTGTGCACGACCATCGCCCATTACCGAGGATCGCCCCATGTCGCATGGTCGCCGTCATGTCGGTCTCAAGCTGGCGCTCGCACTTGCCCCGCTGCTGATTATCGGCACGTTCATCGTCGCCCAACCCCCCGCGCCGCGCCGCGATCCCTACGCCGAACTCGAAATGCTCAGCCGGCTGAACGAATGGCGGCTGTCGGAAGGTCTCGATCCGCTCAAGCGCAACACGACGCTGGACGCGCTGGCGTATTTTCAGGCCGCCTATGTGAGCACGCTGCGCCCCTACCCCGACGGCGTGCAAATCCACCGCGGCCGGATCAACGATCTGCCAAAGGAGCGCGCCCGCTGGGAGCCATTTCTATGGCCGCCTTACGGCACGTCGGCACAGATCGCCGTCGAGGAGATCGCCGCGATCCGCAACCTGAACTCGTCGATCGACTTCTGGAAAGGCTCGCCGCCACACCGCCATGCCGCCACCAACCCGACCTACCGCGAGGTCGGAATCGCGGCGCTGCCGATCAGCTTCGGGCGCTACATTTATATCGTCGTGCTGGGATCACGGCCGGGCGTGCTGCCATCGCTGTACGATCCGACAACGCGCATGCTCCGTCAGACGGTCGAACGGTATCCTTACAGCACCGACAACAAGAACCTCAAATTCCCGACCAAGGTCAAGTTCTACAACGAGTTCGGCCTTCCGATGCTGAACGGCGCGTGGATCGACTGGGCCGAGGAAATCCCGCTGCCTTCTCGCGCAGGACGCAAGCTGTACATGCTGCTGTCCGACGATACGTACGAATCGTTGATCGAGGTCGATCTGTCCTCCGACCTCGTCTGGATCCCGACACTGGTGCCGACCGTGACGCCGACCCCGACGTTCACGCTCACCTATACCCCGTCGCGCACGCCGACACCGCGCATCACCAACACGCCCACGCTGACCCTCACGCCGACGCCGGTTCCCGGCCCGGAGCTGCTGCTGCTCTACGACGAGGACGTGCTGACCGTCATCAACTTCGAGCGTTATCCCGCTGATCTACGGGACGTGTCACTGGTCGGCGCGACCTTCACCCTCCCGATGTACTGGTGGTCGACCATCAACACCTTCGCGTTTCAGTCCGGCTCATGCGTGCAGGCCTACGCCGGTGGGATTTCGCCGTCACCGTCCCGCCCGCGTGAGTGCCGCGTCGTGCGTGAGTCGCGCGGACGGCTGTTCCCCGATCAGCGCTTCTGGCTAACGGGCACATTCGACGTGAAGCTGAACAACGAGGTGATCGCCACCTGCGAGGCCAGCGCTGGCCGCTGCGTGGTCGACCTGCCGAATCAGCCGTAGGGCGATATGGAATGCGACCCGGAGAAAGGTGCAGGTATCGGTTGCAGCGCGTCATTAGAACACTTGTGCGGTACAATCAGGGTATGACGATCACCAACTGGAGGCGCCCCCATGTCCGACACGAAGATCCGCTGTCCGTGGTGCGTGGGCGATGCGCTGTACGAGGCGTATCACGACGCCGAGTGGGGCGTGCCGTGTCATGACGATCGCGCGTGGTTCGAGAAAATCTGCCTCGAAGGCGCGCAAGCCGGCCTGAGCTGGATCACCGTGCTGCGCAAACGCGAGGCCTACCGCGCCGCGTTCGACAACTTCGACACGCGCAAAGTCGCCGCGTATGATGACGCAAAGGTCGAGTTGCTGCTGCAGAACCCCGGCATCATCCGCAACCGGCTCAAGATTCAGGCGGCGATCAAGAACGCGCGCGCATTTTTGAAGGTGCAGGAAGAATTCGACAGCTTCGACGCGTACGTCTGGCGCTTCGTGAACGGCGCACCCATCGTCAACCGCTTCACCGAGATGTCGCAAATCCCGGCGGTGACACCCGAAGCCGAAGCGCTCAGCAAAGACCTTAAACGGCGCGGATTCACGTTCGTCGGCCCGACCATCGTCTACGCCATGATGCAGTCGCACGGCATGGTGAACGATCATCTGCTGTCGTGCTGGAAGCGGCGTGATTCGTAATCAGCCCGCTTGACCGCTCCTCAATGATTGGGGGTTCGGTGTCCACGATACGAACCAAGCGGCTCTCTCCCCGTTGCCCATACCGCAATGGCCTCAATCCCCGCCGATCCGACCTTACAATAGAAGGTGAGGACTGTCTTTAACAAGTAAGGTCGTGTCGCCATGCTCAGCTCACGCTCCATCCACGTGCTGGCTCGCGTAGTCCTCGTTGCCGCTGTGCTGCTGCTGGTCGTCAACAGCAGTTCAGTGGCAAGCCCGGCATCCGGGCCAGCCTTCATCGAAAACCCAAACCCTAACAACGCATCGGAACCCAATCTCTTCTGCAGGACGGACGCCCCGGCCACACGTCCCTTGAGTGCGATCTACGCGCTTGACCGCGTGCTAGCCGGAGAACCGCTAACCGCCGTCATCATCGCTCCAGACTGTCCACCGACCAAGACACCAAAACCGACCCATACTCCAACTTTCACAGACACACCGACCCATACCCCGACGGTGACGTTTACCCCGACCTTCACGGATACGCCGACCGATACACCGACGTTCACCCCGACCTTCACGGATACGCCGACCGATACACCGACGTTCACCCCGACCTTCACGGATACGCCGACCGATACGCCGACGTTCACCCCGACCTTCACGGATACGCCGACCGATACACCCACGCATTTCCCGACGTTCACGTCAACCCGCGAGCGCCGCCCGACTAAGACCCCGACCGCCACCCATACCGCATCACTCACGCCGTGGGTTCCGTCGGAGACGCCGTCGTTCACCGCCACACCGCCCCGTCGGCCGCCGATGTCTACGCCAACCCCAGCGGCAGTCGTCTACGGCCCGGCATGCGTCGAGTGGTTCGTTTACCACACCGACCGCACCGGCGACTGGGAAATCTTCCGTCTCGGCGATATCCCGAACAAGCCAAACGCCAACCCGAACTTGACGCAGCACGGCGCCGACGACATCGAGCCGTCGCGCTCGCACAACGGATTATGGATTGCCTACTCAAGCAATCGCGACGGCAACTGGGAGATCTACGTCGCCAGCGCCGACGGCGACCCAGCGCTGACCCAGCGCGTCACAATCAACACGATCGCGCACGATATCGATCCGGTGTGGGGGCCGAACAACCAACTAGCGTTTGAGTCCACCCGGGATGGTAATTGGGAGCTTTACGTTGTCGATCTGATGACCGGCGTCGAAACGCGCATGACCGATCATCCGGCCAACGACGTGAACGCGAGCTGGTCTGCGGATGGATCGACGCTGGCCTTCCAAAGCGATCGCACTGGCAATTACGAAATCTACTCGTTGGATGTCGCCACCGGCGAGGTGACACAGCTGACAACCGGCTCAACCCACGCCGTCGATCCGCACTACTCGCCGGATGGCGCGCATATCGTATTCCACGCCATGACCGACGAGCACAGCGTCGGCTATGTCATGGATGCCGATGGTTCACATCTAACACGGATTACCGATCCGGCAGGCAGCGCGAACAATTTCGCATGGTCGCCGGATGGCACGCTGATCGCCTATCAGTCCGATCTCGACGGTGATCTAGACATCTACGTATACGGTCTCAAGGCGCAGCAGACACGGCTGTTGACCGACAACGAGATCGCTGACTACGCGCCGACGTGGTACTGCGGCAGCACAGATGTGGTGTTCACATCGGACATTCGCGGCAATCCCGACATCTATGAAGCGAGTGCGCTGCCGCTTGACGCCGGATCGATCGACGTGGCGCGGCAGGCGATGCGCATGGTTGGTACCGACTACAACGACATCTATCCGCTTGATGCGCCCAGCGACGAGGACGCCAGCCACGAAGGCATCATGCCCGCCGTGACCTGCTTCGCGTGCGCCAATACGCAGTTCTTCGGGCGCGACATCGCGTTGACTGAGCCGGATGAATGTCTCCCGCGCGATACACCTTGGCGCGGCGACTTGATCTGCGACTAGGATCGCTGCACAGCGGATTCTAAGCAGAGGATGGGCTGATCGCCCATCCTCTGCTGTGTCAGCAAGATACGGACTACTGCCAGTTGTGTTCGACGGCTTGCGCGACTGACCCCACCCCGGTTTAGCGGGCAGAGGAAATGTCCGATAGACTGAGTGTAAGGAGAAGGACGATGGGACGCGACAAGCAGTACACCGACGAGTTCAAACAGGACGTGTTGGCGATGGCAGCTGAGGGGACGCGCACGATCACGCAGATCGAGCACGACCTCGGCTTACCGCCGGGATTGATTTCCAAGTGGCAGCAGCGCCACCGGACGCAGGAGCAGCGGCCGGGTTCTGGCGCCCGCATACCCGCTTCGAGCCATCCCCCGCTGAACCCGCGCGCGTATGCCGTGTCCCAATATGGCGCGGCCGCCGCGATTGTCGTGCTGATCGTGTCCGCGCCGCTGCAGGTCGGGATCGCGTTGGCAGCGCCGGGGGCGGGGATGTTCGTCGTGACCGCGATCCTGTCGCTGCTGCTGACGCTGCCTCTGTTCTTGCTGCTGCGCGCGACGCCGCCGGTCGTCACCGATGACACGGGCATCACGCTCAGCCCGCGCGTGGGAAAAACGCTCAGGGTCGCTTGGGATGACGTCCACGACGTCAAGCCGTATTCGCTGCTGCCGCCGCCGGACTCGGAGACGGTGCGCCGCGCCGCCGTGGGGCGGAAGAAGTACCGCGCGGCCGAGGGCCTGATGCTGTGCTGCGCCGGACTACCGTGGCCGTACCGCATCGTCGGGTGGTTCGCCGGTGAGGGGTTTCGCGGGGTGTTCGCCGTCACCAACCGGTCGCACGCCGGATACGATGCACTCAAAGCGCGGATCGAGAAGCGGTCACGCCCGCCGGCCTGACCTGTATCGCTAAGCGAATAGTTGAATGTGCGAGTGACGAGTGATGAGAAAGCGCCAACCTTTTTCACTCGGCTGGTGTCGCGAGTCAGATCGTCTTGCCCACCGACTTTCGACAGCTTACTTCAGCCGGTGAATGTCATTCCTCAATCACGTAGGCGAACAACGCGCCGCACATCAGCAGATAGCCAGCGGCGGTGATCGCCAGCAGGCCGAGCCAACCGATCCACAGCGATTCAGGCTGGCCGGAGAACATGCCGTTGGAGGCACGCACGGCGCACAACAGCACCGGCAGCGCGGTCGGCAGCATAATGATCGGCAGCAGCGAATCACGTGAGCGCGCCTGCACAGCGATGGCGGCCAGCAGCGTGCCGATTGCCGAGAGCGCCAGCGATCCGAGCACGACCGCGGCGATGATCGTCGGGTGCGCCAGCGGTAGGTTGTAAAGCACCGTCATCAGCGGCAGCAGGATCAACCCGATCAGGCTGGAAAACACGAAGTTCGACAGCGCCTTGCCGAGGAAGATCGACGCGCGCGGCATCGGGGAGAGCAGCATCGCGTCGAGGCTGCCCTGCTCACGCTCTCCGCCGAGGCTGCGGTTCAGGCCGAGCATCACCGCGAACGTAACCGTCACCCACAGCACGCCGCCGGCCACCGAGTCACGCGTTTGCCGGTCGAGTTCGAGCGCGAAGCTGAAGGCGAGGATGCACAACACCGAGAACAAGCCCATCATGCTGAGCAGTTCGCGGCTGCGCATTTCGGCGCGCAGGTCTTTGGCAAAGACGGCGAAGGCGGCGGGCCACAATCCGGTCATGTCGTACCTTCCGATCGGTGCGCGGCGATTATACGCGATTTGACCGCCGTCCCCAGCGGACGGTATGCTCGACGTGTCAATCTGCCGCGAAACCCGGGATGGATGGCTGTGACTCATCCAGCGCATGGGCGGATCGCCTCCGCAGTCCTATTGATTCTGTTGATCGTCGGGATGGCGCAGCCAGCGCCGGCCAGACGCGATCTGCTGCCGAGGGTGGGGATCGCCGCTGTGTCATCCGCCGAGATGGATCCGCTGGCGGCGGGGCTGGCCGATGTGGAACAGGTACGGGTCGACGGCGTGCCGTACACCACCGGCACGGTCGACGGGCGGCCAGTCGTGTTGATTCAAGCCGGGCCGGGGATGGTCAACGCCGCGGCGCGGGTTCAGCATGCGCTTGACCGCTTCACGATAACGCACCTGATCTTCAGCGGCGCTGCCGGTGCGCTTGAGCCGGGACTGGCGCCGGGGCAGGTGGTCGTGCCGCGCCGCTGGGTGAATCACCAGTTCGGGGCGATCACCGGCGAGGGCGTCGAGCCGCTGCCGCTGCACGTCTATCCGGCCAGCGGCGAGCCAATGCAGGTCGACGGTTTCGACGTGGATCCGGAACTATTCGCGCTGGCGCAGCGCGTCGACGGGGTGTTCGCGGGCGGCGTCGGCGTGAGCGGAGACGTGTTCATCCGCAGCAGCACGGCACGCGAGGAATTGGCGTCACGCTTCGCGGCGCGCATCGTCGACATGGAAAGCGCGGCGGCGGCCCAAGTGGCGCTGCTCAACGGTGTGCCGTTCTTGGCCGTGCGCGCGGTCAGCGACGATGCGGGCGACACGGCCACCGCTCACATCGAGGCGCAGATCGCGCAGGCCGGGCATGCCGCCGCGCGGGCCGTGCTGGAGCTGGTACGCTCGCTTCCATGAGCGTAGGCGAATCATTGAGACATGGACTCTCGCTCAATCCACCAGCAGGTCTGTATACTGCTGCTTGAGCAAACCATCCGCGCGCCAACGACACTGGAGCATCATGACCCGTACCCTCGACATCCCGACATCGACCCGTCCGCCGCGCATGCCCGGCATCCCGTACCTCACCGACAACGTCAATATGCTGAACGACCCGCTGCGCTATCTTGTGCAAGGCTATCGCGAGCTGGGGCCGGTGTTCCGCGTGTGCATGGGCTTCACCGAATACACGGTGTTGGCCGGATTGGAGGCCAACCTGTTCCTTCAGCGCGAGGCCGAGCAGTACCTGACCAGCGAAACCCTGTTTGGCGGGATGGCGCGCCAGCTCAACACCGACATGCTGCTGACCGTGCTGGACGGCGAGCCGCACCGGCACATGCGCAAGCTGATGCGGCCCGGATTCTCGCGCTCGGCGATTGGCCCTCACATCGACAAGGTGATCGGCATTGTGCGCGAATACGCCGAGTCGTTGAAGCCGGGCGACGAGATCGCGGTGTTCGACAGCATGCGCCGGTTGATCTGCAACGCGATCGGCCTGATCACCACCGGCATCAAGCCCGGCGACCGCTATCAGGATGTCCTGACGTTTCTCTCCGGCGCGATGAACGTCGAGGTCGTCAAGGTGTGGCCGCGGGTGCTGCTCAGCCGGCCGTCGTGGAAACAGGCCAAGGCCAATATGTTCGCGCTCGGCAAGGAAATCCTCGAACTGCACCGCACCGATCCCCCGCGTGAAGGCGGGCGCACGCCGGACATGATCGACGATCTAATGGCCGCGGTGCGCCCGGACGGCGGCCCGTTCACCGAGGACGATCTGATCGCTTTCGCCGTCGGGCCATACATCGCCGGAATCGACACACTGTCGAGTACGTTGGCGTTCTTCGTGTACACCATCGCCAAGCATCCAGCGGTAAACGCCCGCGCGAAGGCCGAGGTCGATGCGCTGTTCGACGCCGGCATGCCCGATCTGAACGACTTCCGCAAGCTGGAGTTCCTGCACGCCGCCGCGATCGAGACCTTGCGGCGCTACCCGGCGACGCCGTTCACGCCGCGCACCGTCAAGCATCCGTTTACATTCGCCGGCTATGATTTCGCCGTGGGCACAGAGGTGATGTTCGCCAACGGCGTGACTCATCTGCTGGACGAATACTATCCCGATCCGCTCACGTTCGACCCGGAGCGTCACCTGACCGGCGAAGCGCCGCCGCCCGGCGTGTTCGCGCCGTACACGCTCGGCCCGCATACCTGCCTCGGTGCGGGCATGGCCGAAGGACTGATGCTGATTACGATGGCCGGCCTGCTGCGATACACGGCGTTCGAACTGCCAAATCCGGACTATACGGTGAAGATTCGCACCATGCCGCTTCCGAATCCGGGGCAGTCATTCCGCGTGAAGGTGGTGAACACGCCGGCCTAGCCGGAGGTTAACAGCGGCGAGCGATGGGGGCACGGTGAGCGGCGCTGGTCGTGTACCGGCCTGCTACCCCCACCGCACGGCGCGGAGCCACGACATCACGACGTGCATGGCGTCGACGTCATCGTGGATATAGGCGCGCATGCGGGTGAAGCTGTTGGCGTCGCCGTCATAGACCCACCGCTTGAAGTCGGCCAGCGCCAAGTCCCAACGGTCATACGCCTTCCACTGAAAGCCGAGATACGGCGCGACCGCCTTGAGCGACCGGCTCTTGAGCGGGAAGGCGACCGTGCGCTTGACATCGGCGTGCAAATCGCGCATGACCGCGTCGAGCTGTGAGCGTGTCGGTTCGGCGGCGGTCTGACGCATCACGCCGCTGTCGAAGCCCGTCCAATGCAGTACCGGCGTGTTCGCGGGCAGCAGCTCACGCGCCAAATCCCACCCCTCGGCTTGGCTGAACGTGAGGTGGAAGCGCGGATCGTCTGGCGCAGACAGCGGGTCAAGGCCGTCACACACGAGGACGGTCTGCGCCGGTTCGTCGTCAGAGCGAATGGTGATGCTCCAGACGCCCCCGTTGAACGGGTCGGTCTCGATGTCAAGGTAAGCGCAGGCCGTGTCGAGCAGATCGGACGGGCGCGGCGCGATCAGGAAGGGTTCATGGTTCACGTAGGCGACTGCGTGGGCATGGATCACCTCGGCGGTCGTCTTGATCCCCTTGACCGTCCGCAGGTCGTCCGGCGTGGCCTGCGCGACATCCTCGATGCACACGAAGCCCCGCGCGCGCAGACTGTCGCACGTACGCGGGGAGATGTTGGGGAGCAGATCGAGCGGGAGCATGCCAGAAAAGGGATCAGTGGTCAGTGGTCAGTGGGCAGGAGTCAGTGGTCAGAAGTCAGTGGGCAGTGGGCAGTGGGCAGTGGGCAGGAGTCAGTGGGCAGTGGTCAGTGGTCAGTGGGCAGTGGGCAGGAGTCAGTATAACAGCGGAAAGTGTTTCGTTGTCAGGGCGGGGTGTGCGCTAGGTCGTCAGGGAACCGCTGTCAGTAGATCGTGTTCAGAAATCGGAGGCCAGACGACACATCACCTCTAGTCCACAACCTCCGCGTATAGACCTCCCCTCTCCCTCAGGGCCGCGAGGGATGTCACTCCCCGTACAACGCCGCGTACAGCGTCTTCTGCCGGTCGAGCAGTGCGGCAACCGTGTCGGCTATGCCGGGCCGTGGGCGGATGATCGCCCTGACCGATGGCGCGTCAATAGGATCACCGTTATGCGTGAGGCCGCACAGCAGCGCGACACCGCGTCCGGTCGGCTCGGCCTGATCGACCAGATACAGCGGTATGCCGAGCGCGTCGGCGGTGATCTGCGTCCACGCCGGCGATTGGCTGAGCGCGCCGCCCCCGGCCAGCACGAACTCGCCCGGACGTCCCATCAGGTCGAAGATCACGCGCAGGCGCAGCGCCACGGCTTCGATCAGCGCGTGGAGGATATCGAGCGGCGCGGTGTCAAGACGCAGGCCGTGGATCGTACCGGTCGCGTCGGCGCGGTAGTTCGGGCTGCGCTCACCGGCGAACAGTGGCAGCACGGTCAGGCCGTGCGATCCGGGCGAGCGAGCCAGCAGGGCGTTATCGAGACCGGCGCTGTCCAGCTTGAGCGCCGCCGTGGCCCATGCGTATACACTGCCGCCTTCGCTGGTCGCCCCGCCGATCAGATGGCGCTTGGCGTCGATCCGATAGGCCCACAGCCCAAGCGGCACGCGGCCCGGTTCCGGCGTGACGACCCGCAGCGCCGCCGTCGTGCCGACCGTCAGCACGGGGTGATCCGGCGTCGATCCGCCCGACCCGATGTTGGCCGCGGCCCCGTCGCCGACGGCGAGATAGAACGGCACGCTGTTGAGGTTCGGCCAGCGCGCGGCGTATGCGCTGCTCAGGCCACAGTACACCTCGTCGTAATCAGCCAGCCGCGGCAGCGCGGACGCTTCGAGGCCGAGCGTTTCCAGCCAAGCCGTGTCCCATGTGAGCGACTCGCGGTTGAGCAGCCCCGACCACGACGCGAACGAATAGCTGCACGGCACGTCGCGCCCGAACCATACGCGATAACAGTACGTCGCGAAGTCCGTCCATTGGGCGGCGCGCGCGAACTGATCCGGGTTGGTGCGGCGCATCCACGCCAGCTTAGCGGGATGATACGCGGGATGGATGCGACATCCGGTGCGTGCATGCGCGGCTTGCATAGAAACGGACTGTGCCAACGTCTCGGCATCGGGGGCGCTGCGCATGTCGGCATAGGTCAGAATCGGCGTGACCGGCGCGCCCTCAGCATCGACGCCGAGCAGGTTCCCGACGAACGTCGCCATCCCGACAGCCGCGATGTCCGCCGCGGCGGGATGTGTCAGGATTTGATCGATGCACTGCTCGGTCAGCTTGCGCAGGTGTTCGGCGTCAGCGGCGGCATGGCGCGAGAAGCGGATCAGCTGGCGCACGGAGGCGTCCGCGATCGGCTCGGCGGCGTTGTCGAACAGCAGGACGCGCACCGATGAACTGCCAACGTCGATGACCAGCGTGCTCATAACGGCCGCACCCGGTAGAGCATCTCGCCGGCCTTCGGCACGTACAGCACGCCTTCGGACTCGCGCCCCTGCCATTCAGCCGGATCAATCAGCGCAGGATCACAGTAGCCGAGCGAGAGCGTTTGACAGTCCGCGGCGGGGATCGCGGTCGAGAGCGTGACGCGGATGCGCGCGTGCTCGACGCCGTTCTCATACGTGCCGCTTCCGCGCAAATGAGTGCCGTGCGCCAATACGCCCAGCGGCAGGTGCTTGAAGCGATCCCACTGTTTGAGGTAGTAGTCGCGCACGTGATAACCGGCTTCGTAGATATATTTGCCGTGGACGTGGCTCACCGTGTCAAGCTCCGGCGCATAGACGATGACCTCGCCGCCGTCGGCGATGGCGGGTTCGAGCTTATACATCGCCTTGGCCGCCGTCCACAGCTCGTCGTACATGACAGGCGCGCGCGAAAGCACGGAATGGAACGGCGTGTCGACCCATGTGATGTGCCGCTTAGACGATAGATCGGCCGCGGCCGACCACGCGCTCAGGTGATCGCCGACGAACAGCCCCGCCAGCCCATCTCCGATGACCACCATGCTCACCAGCGTGACCGGCGTCGGGACACATTCGGCGGCGGCGTGGATCATGGCGCGCACCGGCGTATCTTTGACGCCGATGGTGTTCAGGATCGTCGCCAGCGCGCCCATCCAATGCGTCGTGTTGATCATCTCCGGGCCGGAAATGCCGGGGAACAGGTACTTCGCACCGCCGCTGAACCCGACCACCTCGTGCGGAAAGGTCGGGCCGACGATCAAGACGTGGTCGTAATCACGGATGCGCCGGTTGATGCGAATGGGCGTGTCGTCTCCGAGCGACGGATGCCACAGGTCTCCGGCGATGTGCTGGATCTGCGCCTTGTCGAGCACGCCGATCTGTTCGAGCGCGTTCGGGTTGGCCCAGTCATGGTTGAGCAGGCCGACGTGCTTGAAAGCGGTTTGGCGTTCCTCAGCCGTAATGCCGACCAGTTTGTGCAGCGCGGCGTCGTTCAGCGGCGGGTGCGTGCCAAGCGCCACCATGAAATCGAGCTGGCGTGCAGCGCGTAGTTCGTCCACAAGCAGGCGGAACAGCATCGGCAGCGGGATGGTGCGCGTGTGGTCGGGGATCAGGACGAGCACACACGCGTTGGCGAAGCGTCCGCCGAGGCCGGCGTAGAGCGTCTCGCGGATCCGGTCGGGCGAGAGCAGTGCGCCGTCTGGCGCGGTGGCTTGGGCGGCGATTGACATAGGCCGCGGCTCCGTTGATGGCTAATCGGCATGACTTGAGATTATAGCTTGAGCCGGATCATCAAGAGGCGTTACAAGGTATCGCGGCTAGGAAACTGTCGCACCGTAGGCGCTGCATGCGCGGCATCGTGCCGGTCTCGTACTGGACGCTTGCACAGGAGTCGAGCAACCTGCCGCTGGTTTCACCCTTCGACGCGAGCGTTCCGCCCACAATCTGAAATGCACTTATCGTCTCTGCCCTCTCGTTTATCGTTTAGAGTCGTTAGACTCTGATACAATTGCGTGGGTGTATGTCGTAACACGAGACACACGATGAATCCGAGCGATCTAGCCGCACTCATTCAGGTGCAAACCGCAAAGGGAGTCGGCCCGGCGAAACTCAGCGAAATACTGAATTCCCTGCATTCGGCCCAAATCTCGCTGCCGGAGTTCTTGCAGTTTGACGAGGACAGCGCGGCTGATATTAGACTCCGAGATGCTTGGCGCGCTGCGCACGATCATTCCGAATCTCAGCCGTTCTTCGAGATCGCCAATGACGTGTTGGACAAGGGATGGCAGGTCGTCACCCTATTCGATGACGCTTATCCACACCGTTTGAAGCGTGTGCTGGGAGAGAAAGCCCCTCCTGTGCTCTACGTGTGGGGCAATCACAACATCCTGCGCGCGGGTTCGGGTGGAGACAAAGCAATCGGTTTCTCCGGCTCGCGCAATGTTTCTCCAGAAGGGATTGCCGCAGCACGTCAGTTGGCGCGTATGGCCGCCGAACGGGAATACACGGTGGTGTCCGGTCACGCTCCCGGCGTTGATAATGCTGCGCATCTCGCCGCGTTAGAGGGTGACGCGACCACGATTTTCGTGATCGCCGAGGGTGTGCTGAGTTTCAGGATGCGCAAAGAACTTCGCGAACTCGCGATCGCGAACAAGACCAGTTGGGTTGTGGTCTCGCAGTTCTCGCCGCTTTCCAAGTGGACTGTTCCCAACGCGATGACACGAAACTCCACGATTATCGGGTTATCCGACGCGCTGTTCGTCATCGAGTGCGGACGGGACGGCGGGACATGGGCAGCCGCGCAAACCGCCACGAAGTTGAAACACCCCCTGTACGTGATAGATTATCCGATTGAGAAACCGGAAATCGGAAACCAAGACCTGCTCAAGGCGGGGTTTGCCAAGCCTATCCGCGTCGACAACGACGGCGCACACTTTCCAACAATCGAGGCACGCGACCCGGACGAGGCGCCGCATCAACAAAAGAATCTGTTATGAACGAAGCGCAAGCTGTCGACCGCGCACACCATCTACTTCGACGGGGCTTCGGTCATCATGCGGAATTTCGAGACGGCCAACTGCAAGCGATCATCGACGTCGCCGTCCATAAACACCGGCTGCTGGTTGTCCAGCGCACAGGCTGGGGCAAGAGCCTCGTCTATTTCATCGCAACCAAACTACTCCGGGAGCAAGGACGCGGCCCCACCGTCGTCGTGAGTCCCCTGCTCTCCTTGATGCGCAATCAAGTAGCGGCCGCGCGGCAGTTCGGCCTGCGTATCGGCGTTATCAACAGCGCAAACGAGCAAGCCGAGCACCGCGTAATCGCTGACGAAGTACGCCGCAATAGACTGGATCTGCTGATCGTCGCCCCGGAACGATTCGATAATCACTGGTTCCTCAACGATGTCTGGAACACATCGTTACGAGACTCCTGCGGCCTGTTCGTGATCGACGAAGCGCACTGTATCTCTGACTGGGGACACGACTTCAGGCTGAGCTACCGCCGGCTCCTGACCATCATTAACGCGCTTCCACGAAACACGCCCATACTCGGAACGACCGCAACCGCGAACCAACGGGTCACGGATGATATTCAGGCGCTCCTCGGCAGCACCATGAAGGTTATGCGCGGATCACTCGTGCGCGACAGCCTGCGGTTGTATGCGATTCATCGCACACTAAGCGCCGCCGAACGCCACGCGATGATCCATCAAGTCCTCTCTGAGATCAAGGACAGCGGCATCATCTACTGCCTCACGGTGGACACCTGTAATGATCTCGCCGCGTGGCTGACCGAGCAAGGCCATGCGGTTGCGGCGTACCACGCCCAGCTCGACAATCAGACACGCGAAGCACTTGAAGACAAGCTGCTGCGCAACGAGGTCAAGGCGTTGGTCGCCACGATCGCCCTCGGCATGGGGTTCGACAAACCAGACCTCGGATTCGTGATTCACTATCAAATGCCCGCCTCAATCGTTGGGTACTATCAGCAGGTCGGGCGTGCTGGGCGGGGGATCGACCGCGCGATCATCCTGCTGATGCACGGGGACGAAGACGACGAGATCAACGGTTACTTCCTAAAGACGGCGTTTCCGCAGGAAGAGGAAGTCAAGCAAGTGCTCAAGGCGCTGAAGGTCAACGTCGATGTGACTCTGTGGGAGTTGTTGAGACGGATCAACATTTCGAAAACCAAGCTTGGGCGAGTCATTGAACACTTGGTCACGGCCGGGATCGTCACGCGCAGCGAGGGCGTGATCAGACGGCTGAACTCCAATCATCTCGATATGAAACTGTGGTCTGCCATCCTTGAACGCCGCGAGCGTGAATACGCCGAAATGTACGCGTATCTCCAGTCCGAAACCTGTCTGATGCAGTACATCACCTCGGCGCTCGGAGATACGACATCGCAAAAGTGCAACCAGTGTGCGGCCTGCACGGCGCATCAACCGATCTTCCGCTCCGAATATATGCACATTGTCGAACAAGCGGCAGCACACCTGACGCCTAAGCCGTTCGCTGTCGAGCTTCGCAGCAAGCTTCCTACCGGTCTCAAGCTCACAGACCTCAGCCGCGACCAAGTGATTCCGCGTGATCGGCGTACCGTTATGGTGCTGGCCCGCTACGCAGACCCCCTCGGCCAGAAGGTGAGCGAAGGAAAGTATCAGCTCAACAGATTCGACGATGAGCTGGTCGATTTGGCGTCAAGGTGGGTGAGAGAGTACGCGGATCAATTCTGGGGCGTGCGTCCACGGTGGATCACCGCCGTGCCTTCGCTGCGCCGCCAATTACTGGTGCCCGACTTCGCCAAGCGGCTCGCGCAACGGCTGGGCCTACCTTATCGTCCTATGTTCGTAAAAGTGCTTCAGACCCGCGAACAGAAAACGATGCAAAACTCGTTCGCTCAACTCAGTAACTTACTCGGCTCGCTCGAGCTGGATAACACTCCGCTGCTGTCGCCTGTTCTGCTGATAGACGACATGGTCGACTCGGCGTGGACGTTGACGCACTGCGCTGCATTACTGGAGTTCGCGGGCTGTCCGGCTGTCCTGCCGTTCGCGCTGGCATCAACCCGTCCCAATCATCACGCCCGCAGCGTCAAGTCCGGCTCGCAAGCCCCCAGCTCCTAATCTCTCCTCCTCGCCGCCTGATAACTGCCCCCTGCCCTCTGTCAACTGGCCCCTGCCCCCTGCCCCGTCTATCACTTGTATATGAAGTTTGCTAGAAGTCGCGATTTGCGCTTGACGAATACGGCGAAACACGGGTATATTTCCGGCGTGAATTAGCACTATCGGCGTTCGAGTGCTAAACAAGCGACGTGATTTGAGATCATAAGGAGACCCCCATGAACCTCCGCCCCCTAGGTGACCGTATCCTCGTTGAGCCGTCCGAAGGCGAAGACAAGCTGCCCAGCGGCCTGCTTCTGCCTGAGACCGCCAAGGAAAAGCCGCAGCAGGGCAAAGTCCTCGCCGCCGGCGCCGGCCGCCGCGACGATGAAGGCAAGCGTATCGAGATGGACGTCAAGACCGGCGACACGATCCTGTTCGCCAAGTACGCCGGCACCGAAATCAAGCTCGATGGCAAGAAGCTGTTGATCATGAAGGAAACCGACGTACTGGGCATTCTGGAGTAATCGCCCGGTTCTGCGTTCACCCTGAATTCTGCGATAAACGAGAGACTCTCGGAGGAGTTTGACCATGCCCAAGCAGTTGGTATTCAAGGAAGAAGCGCGCCGCCGCATGCAGGCCGGCGTCGATAAGCTCGCCGCCGCCGTCGCCACGACGCTGGGGCCGAAGGGCCGTAACGTCGCGCTCGACAAGAAGTTCGGCGCCCCGACCGTGACCCATGACGGCGTGACGGTCGCTAAGGACATCGAGCTGGAAGATCCGTATGAGAACATGGGTGCGCAGCTTCTGAAGGAAGCCGCCACCAAGACTGACGACGCCGCCAGCGATGGCACCACCACCGCCACCGTGCTCGCGCAGGCGATTGTCAACGAGGGCCTGAAGAACGTCGCCGCCGGCGCCAACCCGATGCAGCTCAAGCGCGGCATCTTGGCCGCCTCTGAGGTCGTCGTCAAGGCGATCAAGGAACAGGCCACCCCGATCGAGACCCGCGACGAGATCGCGTCGGTCGCCAGCGTCAGCGCGCAGGACAGCGAAATCGGCAACCTGATCGCTGAAGTGATGGACAAGGTCGGCAAGGACGGCGTCATTACGGTTGAGGAAAGCCGCGGCGTCGAGTTCGAGACCGAGTACGTCGAGGGTATGCAGTTCGATCGTGGCTACATCAGCCCGTACTTCATCACCGCTGCCGAGTCGATGGAAGCCGTTGTGGCTGACCCGTACATCCTCATCTACGACAAGAAGATCAGCGCCGCGCAGGACATCCTGCCGATGCTGGAGAAGCTGATGCAGATCGGCAAGCGCGAGCTGGTGATCATCGCCGAGGACGTCGACGGCGAGGCGCTGGCGACGATGGTGCTCAACAAGCTGCGCGGCATCCTGAACGTGCTGGCCGTCAAGGCACCCGGCTTCGGCGACCGTCGCAAGGCCATGCTGCGTGACATCGCCATCCTGACCGGCGGCACCGTTATCAGCGAAGAGACCGGCCGCAAGCTGGAATCCGTCACGCTGCAAGATCTGGGCCGCGCGGCTAAGGTCGTCAGCAGCAAGGAAAACACGGTCATCGTCGACGGTCAGGGCGACCCCGCTCAGATCAAGGGCCGTATCGAGGAAATCCGCAAGGAAATCGAGCTGACCACCAGCGACTACGACCGCGAGAAGCTGCAAGAGCGTCTGGCGAAGCTGAGCGGCGGTGTCGCGATCATCCGCGTCGGCGCGGCCACCGAGACCGAGCTGAAGGAAAAGAAGCACCGTGTTGAGGATGCGCTCGGCGCAACCCGCGCGGCGGTCGAGGAAGGCATCGTGTCGGGCGGCGGCGTGGCGCTCGTGAACGCGGTCGCTTCGCTCGATGGCTACAAGCTTGAGAACGACGACGAAAACACCGGCATCAACATCCTGCGCAAGGCGCTTGAGATGCCGATGCGCAAGATCGCCAGCAACGCCGGCGAGGATGGCGCGGTCATCATTCAGGAAGTCCGCCGCCTACAGCGCGAGAAGAACAACACCCGCATCGGCTACGACGTGGTGAGCAACACCTACATCGACATGATCGAGGCGGGCATCCCCGACCCGGCCAAGGTCACCCGCAGCGCGGTCGCCAACGCGGCCTCGATCGCGGCGATGATCCTGACCACCGAGGCGCTCATCACCGACGTGCCTGAGGAAGAGAAGGCCCCCGCTATGCCTCCGGGCGGCGGCGGGATGGATTTCTAGGCGGCTCCGCCGCTTAGGTAACAGTCGTAAGTGTCCAGTTGTCAGTTGAAGAACGCTGTCGGCTGAACCCTGACAACTGACATCTGAAAACTGATCTCTCACACCAACAGCCCCGTTCGATTGAGCGGGGCTTTTGTTTTTCCGTGTATACTTGTGTAAAGGAGAGATTGAGATGACTCAGGTTGTCCTCGAACTGCCGGACGAACTCGCGAATGAGGCGAAAGCCGCTGGACTCCTGACGAGCGCACAGGTATCTCGGCTGCTTCAGGCGGAGATTGAACGCCGTCAGAAAGTCGATAAATACTTCGAGATGATGAACGCCCTCCACCAGCTTGAGCCACCGATGACGCAAGCGGAAATCGACACAGAACTTGCCGAGTGGAAAGCAGAACGCCGCGCTGTATAGCTCGACTAACACTGCAAGATGGGAGACCGAATCTCTCGACTTACGAACACCGGCTTAGATTCTCAACCACGCCCGCCCCCCGACCACCGATCCCTAACCACTGCCCCCTAACCACTGCCCCCTAACCACTGCCCACTGACCACTGATCCCTAACCACTGATCCCTGACTACTGCCTACTAACCACTGATCCCTGACTACTGCCTACTGCCTACTAACCACTGATCCCTGACTACTGATCCCTGACCACTGACCACTGATCCCTAACCACTGATCCCCTATCCCCGCACCAGATCGACGGCTTTCTCGGCGATCATCAGCGTGGGCGCGACAGTGTGGCCGCCGATGATCGTTGGCATCACCGACGCATCGACCACCCGCAGACCGTCCACGCCGCGCACCCGCAGCGCTGGATCGACCACCGAGTTCGGGTTATCCACCGATCCTATCGCGCACGTTCCGACCGGATGATACAGGCTCTGGAATTCCTCAAGTACGTAACCGTCCACCGCATCGTCACTGACCACGTCCGGCCCCGGCAGCACCTCGCGCACGCGGTACGATGCGAACGCATCCGCCTGCGCGACACGCCGCGCGAACCGCACGCCTTCTCGCAGTAACGCCAAGTCCGCCGGATCGCTGAAGTAGCGCGGCTGAATGCGCGGCGCGCTCAGTGGATCGGCGCTGGCGAGTCGAATCTGCCCGCGGCTCTTTGGGCGCAGCAGGATCGCGCCGATGGTGTAGCCGTGGCCTTTCGGGCTGCGGAACCCGTGATACACGAAGAACGTCGGCGCGAAGATCAGCTCAATATCCGGCAGCGGCGTGTCGGGCCTAACCCGGATGAACGAGATCGCCTCGCCGACGTTGGACGTTAGCGGGCCGCGCCGCCGGAGCAGATAGGGGATCAGTTGGAGCGGGTTCTCGCCCCGGATCAGCGAGATCGGCTGATTGATCGCGTAGGCGACGCCGCTCACCGCATGATCTTGCAGGTTCTGGCCCACGCCCGGTACATCCGCGACGACCGCGACGCCATGCTCGCGCAGGTGATCCGCCGGCCCGACACCCGACAGCATGAGCAGCTGCGGGGAGTTGATCGCGCCCCCGCACAGCAGCACCTCGCGTTCGGCGCGGTATGTGATCGGCTGTCCGCGCTGTACCGCCTCGACTCCGCGCGCCCGCCCGCCGTCGATCGTCACCCGCGTGACCTGCGTATGTGTCACGACCGTCAGGTTCGGGCGCTGCATCGCCGGGCGAAGGTAGGCATCGACCGCGCTCCAGCGCCGTCCATCGACCTGCTTGACCTGCGTCAGCCCCGCGCCATCTTGCGTCGCGCCGTTGTAGTCGGGGTTGATCGGCACGCCCAGCTCGGCGTTTGCGGCGAGAAAAGCGCGAGTCAGCGGGCTGGGTTCAACCTGCGCGCTGATCGTCACCGGGCCATCGCCGCCGCGCAGATCGGACTGATGCTGACGGTCGCCTTCAAGCTTGAGGTAATACGGCAGCACGTCCTCGAAGCCCCACCCTTCCGCACCGGCGGCCTGCCAGCGGTCGTAATCGGCCGGGTTGCCGCGCACGTACATCATCGCGTTCATGGAGTCCGACCCGCCGAGCATCTTGCCGCGCGGCCAATACTGCTGCTGCTGCGGAAGCGCGCCCTCGGCCTCGTAGTTCCAGTCGCGCGCGCCGCGAAACAAGCGCGAGAAGGCCGCCGGCGTCTGCACCAGCGGACTGCGATCCCCGCCCCCCGCCTCGATCAGCAGCACACGGATCGACGGATCGGCGCTCAATCGGTTCGCCAGCACACAACCGGCCGGCCCCGCCCCAACGATGATGTAATCGAACGCTACCGCCATGATCACACGCCTCACTGTTACACCTCTCTCCTCTCCAGTGTACCGAACGCGCGCGAGTTGTGACCATGATGACGAAAGCCAGACATATCCGGGCGCGTCTAGGGATCACACACCACAGCGGGTAGACCGCACAATCCTCAAGGAATCCCCGATGACAACTGCTCACCCTGAACGGACGGCCTCCGTCCGAATCGCGCCGGATATGCGGCTCGGGCCGGTGCATTACCGCACGCCAGACGCGGAACGGTTGGCCGCGTTTTATACCGGCATCCTCGGATTCACGATCCACGACCGTTCAGGCGGCGACATCCGGCTCGGCGCGGGTGGCGAGGACTTGATCCGGCTGACTCAATCTGCCGACGCCAAGCGTTACCGCCGCACAACCGGCCTGTATCACACGGCGTTTCTGGTGCCGTCACGCTGGGCGCTGGCGCATCTGCTGCGCAGCATCGCCCAAACGCGCACGCCGGTGCAGGGACTCGTCGATCATCACACACATCTGGCAATCTACCTGCCCGACACGGACGGCAACGGCATCGAATTGGCGTGGGATTATCCGAAGGAGCAGTGGCCGTCGTTCGAGGACGCGCTTCAGTTGGGCAACGCCCCGATCGACGTCGAGGATTTGATCGCGGAGATCGGCCGTGACCCGTCGCCGTGGACGGGCCTTCCACGCGATACCGTCGTCGGACATGTGCATCTGCACGTCGCGGACTTGGGCGCGGCGGCCGCGTTCTATCGCGATGCGGTCGGGTTTGACTGCGTGTTCAGCGATGCGCGCGTCGGGGCGGCGTTTTTCCGGGCCGGCGATTATCACCATCACCTCGGCGCGAACGTCTGGGCGGGGGCGGGGATCCCAGCCGCGCCTGATGACGCCATCGGGTTGATCGATTACACAGTCGTGCTGCCTGACGCCGGCGAGGTCGAACGGGTGGCACAGCGTGTCGCTCAAGCGGGCTTCGCCGTCGAGCGCGGTGAGTCGGTCACGCTGATCGATCCGTTCAAGATACGGATGCGGCTAACGGTCGAGCAGCCGGCGGCCCTTCCCCGCCGTTAGGGAACCGTAGGCCGCGCGCGTGCGACCCGTCATGGCCGGACATCGTATGTACGATACAGTGTCCGGATCCACAGGGAGGCGCGTATGTCACTGGTCATGCGATATTCAGCAGTGGTGTTGACGCTCGCGCTGGCCGCGGCCTTCGCACTTGGGCTGTGCGTCATGATCGGCCGGGCGATGATGATTCAGGCGGGGTTCTAGCGGCTCCGAATCAAGCAGCAGAAAGCGCGTGTCTCCCGCCGTTTGGCCGATGATCGTAAGGGTCGCGCTGGTCGCTTATCGCGCGGCGTGCCGCGTCAGACGCTGCACGCCGTGAAGCTGAATCTCAACCAGCACGTTGCCCCGCGCAAAGTCCGCTTTCCTTCAATACACGGGGTTTGATGTCGGGATCGCGAAAATCCAATACAATGAGATGAACAGCACCCATAATTTGTTGGCTCATGTTTGAGGTGTGTTATGTCCGACGATATGAAACGCCACACCGGGCGGCTCTTGACGACGGCCGTATCGCTTCAACAGTACCAGAAGCGCATCGACGCGATGGTCAATCATGCGATGGGCGTCGTGAGTATCCTGAACGAGGCGCTCGAACATCACCTACCCAACCAAGACCAATACGGCGTCGATGACAACATCGAGGTCGACAGCACCGAACGTCGCTACGGATGGCGCATCTACGCCGCCCGTCCCGGTGTGGGCGAGTTCAGCGGATTCACCGGCACGCCGCCCGAAGTCACCGAACGTCAGACCCTGCTGGTCGTCGAGCTGATCTTCAACGAGAACGACCGGCCCATCGGCTACTTGGTCGATACGCGCCGCAAGCGCACCGTCTACAAGACCGGCTTGCTCGGCAGGAAGCAGAAGCAGGAGATCGTCGAGGGTGACGCGCGCCGTGTGCCGCTGGACGACGACGCGCTGATCGGCGCCATCAATCTGCTGATCCCGACCATGCCGCGCTGAGCCAAAGGTGGAATGCGTCGAGTGGGGAGTGATGAAAGCGATGCAGTGCGTTCCTTACTCCACACTGTAAAAGGGAACGTCTAGACGCCGATCCTCATATTTGGGTTGAGGCGCTGGTGCATCCATGCGGCGCCTCTGCCGTCACAGGTCAGCGCCGGATTGCCCCCTCGTCACACCTTCCAACCGCCCCTATAATCCACGGGTCTATCACCCGCGGAGGAACTTCATGGCTCGCGATTTGACCATCGCCGTCGTTCAGATGCAGCCCAAGCTCGGCCAGCTTGAGGAAAACCTCGTCAAGATGGCCGAATGGGTGACGACCGTCGCCGCCCGCCAGCGCGTCGACCTGATCGTCTTTCCTGAGTTGATCACATCCGGCGCTGAACTGGGCGTCCGGTTCACCGAGATGGCGCAGCGTGTCCCCGGCATGGTCGTCAATGCGCTGTCGCAGCGCGCGATGGACTTCGGCACGTATATCGCGTTCGGCATGGCGACCAAAGAGAAGGTCGAGAGCGTGCTGTACAACTCGGCCGTGCTAATCGGCCCAAGCGGCGAGCTGGTCGAGGTGTATCACAAGCTGCACCTGCGCGGCGAGGAGCGCATGATCTTCCGCGAAGGCTTCAAGCTGACCACCGCCGACACCGAACTCGGCACGTTCGGCATGATGCTCGGCTCTGACCTCGCCTTCCCTGAGATTGCGCGATGCGCAGCGCTGGAGGGCGTGGAAGTCCTGCTGGCGCTGGGCAACTGGGAAGCCGGTGAGATGGACTCGTGGAAGACGTATATCCGGTCGCGGGCGATGGAGAACGCGGTGTTCGTCGTCGGCGCGAACCGTGTCGGCACGGATGTCACGCAGACCTTCGGCGGCGAGAGCATGATCGTCGGCCCGCGCGGGCAAATCGTCGCAACGCTCGCGGACAACACCGACGCCGAGACCGGCGCGCCGAAAGAGGGCGTGATCGTCGCCAAGATCGACCTTGAGGACGTGCG